>Ga0214477_100297_pt1 | contig 35823 bp, 26 predicted proteins | sample M1_20Mar14CPVII9_FD_165058 | JGI IMG/M metagenome (GOLD analysis project Ga0214477, IMG submission 165058) | Marine eukaryotic communities from Monterey Bay, California, United States - M1_20Mar14CPVII9sort6BwellC16 | ecosystem: Environmental > Aquatic > Marine > Unclassified | place: USA... | reverse complement strand
GAGGATACAACATCTTGAATTGGTTAGGACTTATTGATTGTTGTGCTTTTGATACAGCTATCAATTGAAACCGAAGAGGAATAGATGAGGAGGATAAGGATGCCGATGACTAATTCAGAATATGACCACCTTAAGGCTATCGTCTGATAAGATTGTTGTTACTCCATATACAATAGTAATTGACATTTAAATATAGTTATCATCTAAGATATTGCAAAGTAGTATCCTTTACCGGCCCCGGCACTTCGATGCGATATGCTTCTCGGTTTATATCAGCTGCTTCTTCTGCCTGATCTATCTTTGCCTTCCATAATGCAAGTTCAAATAGTGTGGTGGCCTCCTTCATTTCATAGTATGTAATCACCTCAACAATCTGATCAACTCTTTGCCTGTACAATTTCCAACCTCTCAATGAAGATCTTGGGATAAATATATCATCCGTCCCTACAAAGGATAGCTTGTTTCTTATTTCTGTATGGCCAGCCTTAATGATAGCTTGTAAACGAAGTGATACACTGGGAAAGCTAATCTTTCCAACGCTAAGCAACCATTGAAGGAATTTGCCGATATCTCTTGAACCCCTTCTTCGGGAAGCTCTACTTTTCTCAAACTAGTGCACTCGGTAAAAGCAAACTGATCAATGCTAATGAGAGTAGATGGTAGAGTGATACTCCGCAAGGACGAGCATCCACGAAACGCATTTACTCCAATCTTTTGTAGCCCATCCTTTAGTATGACATCTTTTAAATTGCTACAAAGATGAAATGTTCCCCTGTCAATCTCGGTGAGAGTTGATGGTAAAGTAACATTTTGTAATGAATAGCATCTCATGAATGCACTCCTACCAATCTTCTGTAAACCCTCATTAAAAAGTACCTTCCTCAAGTTCTTACACTCTTTGAATGCACCATCAACAATCTCAACGAGAGTAGAAGGAAAGGTTATACTTTCTAATAATCTGCACTTCATAAATGCAGCGCTACCAATCTTCTGTAATCCCTCGTTGAAGACTACCTCCCTCAAATTATTGCAATCTTTAAATGCATACATATCAATCTCTTTCAAAGTAGATGGTATTGTGATTCTTTCCAATGATGAGCATCCTTCGAATGTATTTGAACCCATCCTTTTTAGCCCTTCGTTAAATACTACTTCTTTTAATTGGGTACATTCTGCAATATGAAAGATTATATTAATACCAACCTCAAAAATACTTGAATGAAATCTTACACGCGTTACATTTTTAGGAATAGGAGTTTTCCCCGTATACTCAAACATCACTTCATTTGTATCATTATCTTTCATATCTTATGTTTTTAAATTATGTATAGGTAACCGTATGTATCAAAATTTGATTCCAATGATGCTTTATTATATTATATGTGTTGTATAAGCATATTGATACCGCGCGTTGCTGTTTTGGTGCTGTGTTTAGATTTTATTTTTTGTGCATATGATGTGTTCACTTTACGATTGCAATACCTCGAACTACCGATGACACGAAACTATGAAGGAGAAAAGAAGAAGAAGAAGCCCCTTTAATCGTAGTAGTAGCACCTTGCGCAAAGCTCCCTAATAAATGCTAGTAGAGAGTGTCTAGATATAGTTGTATCGCCAAATAAAACCATTTTTTCTACAGAACCTTACTCCTCTTGTGAGTCCAGAGGTTGAAGTTCTATTGCCTGATATGTTGATAAAGGAGCCATCTTGCGAGTAGTATATAGGTTCTTATTATTAGTTGGTGGTATAAGGTTAGGTATAGTTCTCTTTGTTCAAGAATATCGACATAAAAATTTGACATACTTGTGCAATTTTTTTTACTTGGTGGCACTAACTACTCAAGAGGTTGATATACTTCAGAACACAACCTATAATATTACTCTGACACAAGAGAGAAAATGGTTAATATGTCACTAACTTTTGAATTATACTAAAGCATCGGTATCAATTGATAGTTATATACAAAAAATAAGATACATACGCCATAAAAATAATGACAAGCAACACTTCATCATGCATTTGAGTATATAGGGGATGACCAGACTGTACCAGATGATGTAGTTAGTGTACGATTTCATCCAAGTGTCACCGTGGTTCAAGGGGAGGCATTCAAAAACTGTCATCGCTTGAGGAAGGTTGTCCTACACGAAGGTATCACAAAGATTGGACAGAGGGCATTTGCACATTGCAGTTCATTGGAAAGAATTACACTTCCATCATCTCTCACCGAAGTTGGTGCATATGCATTTTTCAGGTGTGATAATTTGAAGGATGTAATGTTCAACGAGGGACTAACGAAGATTTGGCGTTGTGCATTTGCTCTCACTGCATTAGAGAGTATCAATCTACCATCTACTCTCACTGAGATTTGTATCAGAGCATTTTTGCAATGTAAGTCATTAAGAGAAGTGGGGCTAAATGAGGGTCTTACGACGATTGAAATGAGGGTATTTGAAGGATGCATATCATTACAAAGTATCGAATTACCCTCCTCAATAACAGAGGTTGGACAACAAACATTTATGAGCTGCCACAATTTGAGACAGGTAGTGTTGAATGAAGGGTTACAGAAGATTGGACATATTGCATTTGGTCACTGTTCGTCCCTGTTGAATATCTCTCTACCGTCAACTGTGACCGAGATTGGTGAAGATGCATTTCATTGCTGTAGTGGTTTGAGAAATATATCATTGAACGAAGGTCTACATACAATCGGAAAGAATGCATTTTGGAATTGTCAATCACTAGAGAGTATAACTCTACCCTCCACTATCGTTAAAATTGGCCACAGTGGAAGTGACATTAATATAAACATTTAGATGTTGCAATAGCTTGACCGAGGTTGGGCTCAGCAAGAATATCTATTCGATTAGTAGCGAAGCATTTTTCGGTTGTGATTCATTACAAAGGTTTACATTTCCTTATACTACAAGTCGACTGGAGCCTATCATTCACTGTAGCAAAGATATTAAAAACAAAGTTGAAGAAGTCCGTGGTGCAATCCAATGGAAAGGTGGTATGTTATATGTTTCTGCATCAGCAATGGGAATTGGAAGCATATTCGGAGACCATACTAATAATTGGAATATAATCAGAAACAGTATTCTCAATATAGATCGTTGGGTCGATTACTATGAAATCAGGGAGGCTTCGACACTACTTGAACTAGCTTTATGGAAATCAAATATGGATCAAGCAGGAGGCACTACCACAAATCGTGAGGCATGCCGTATTGATGTGCCTGAAACAGTTAAGGAGACTATTTTACAGTACCTTTACCCTTCCAAGCAGTATCTTGTCTGGCAAGACTATAATAGTGAAGAGGACAGTGACTATATTAGTATTAGCAATATGGAAGATGACAGTGACATAGATCAAGATGAGATGAACTTAGATACGGCCGATTACTTTGATTGCTCAGAGATTGAGGGCGAATTAGATTCCAACAATGAGCTGGTAGATTCAGATAGTGACAGCGATGCAACAGATGGGTTCTAATACGTAAATAATCGACATTAAAGAGCATCTACTACCACTCCTCTTCTTACATCTATCTACCAACTCTTTTTCCCTTCCATGTGCTTCGTACACTGTAGGCTAATACGGATAAAAGAACTTACTCGATCATATCAATTGAAAATAAACAACAACACAATTGCAATTGTAGAGGCGCGCTATCACTCACCCCCGAGGCTTAAACAGTATTATATATTTAATGAAGTTGTGGTAGACTGATTTAAGAGGCGCAGATCTGGACATTTTACATCAAAAGATCAAAGATACCACATACACAATTGCAATAAAATTATTTGCTCCGACAATTACATATTATATACATCTCATTAGTAACTAGGCGTACAGTATGAGCGGCTGGTTTGGTACCAAGAAGCGTAAAGCTAATGAAGTCGACAATGATATACAAGCTGAAACGAATCATGACATAGTCAATAAAGAGTTAATTGCAATGAAGTCAACTGGCTACACGTAGGGTCAGGGTCCGGTATCCTACCCCCTATGTCAAATCTAAGCCCCCAGGGGACTTATGGTAGGCTTAAATAGGCTTAATCGAATGCTCTCAGTGAGTTAGGAATGAATCTACAATGCCCTTAATTTTTTATTTGAAAAATTTGTTAGTGATTTTGTTAGAGCTAGTTAGGGATTATCCTTAACCTGGGGAGAATTGTTCCAGCTGGCATACCTTTTACCCCCAAAATGGGTCATAAAATCACACGATGTTTAAAACTAAGTAAGGGCAACATGGTTTTGGACTCTACTCATCAAGGGCTTTCCAATGATGTATCAACCAACTTTCAACTCCATTGCAATTTTCAGATTTGACAATCGTAGGATCCTGACCCTACGTGTAGCCAACTATGCACGAGGTGATGAACCAAAATACACAAATGATGCAGTTAATGAGTAGTATGCAAGGAGAGATGAAAAATATGAGAAGTGATCAGTTTTCATGTTAAAACCTGAAAGGTTTGAAAAAAACTCCATTTTTGGTAGGATAGATAGGACCCCTTTTAGTTTAATGGCGGGACAAATACGCACGATACCAAGACCAACACGAACAACAATCTTCATTTACAGACGGTATCTTCAAAAAGAGCTCATGGATGAACCTTATGTTGTTATGATGGATTCATCTCAGACGGCATCACTCTACATAGCTTCAATTCAATAAAAAGTATGATTGTCAAGGGCAACATTAAAATGAACAAATTTCCTCCTATCAAAGCACCCATTCATAACAACGACTATACTTTGTTGGAGAGTATCGACATCCCAGAGAAAGTAGGAGTAGAAGAAGTTCGTCATATTGGAAAAGTTCTAGAGCAAGCGTTGCCTAATGCTGGAGATTCACCCAAGCTTGGCCATATGCGATTATCACCAAACATAATCGAGAAATGTACCGAATCAATAAACGAATCCAAGCCAGATACCACCAACACCCAGCCAATCTTTTCACCAATAGGAATGGAAATAGACATAGATGGCGATACTTTTACAAGATCTACATCTACTTTGACGGTAGGTAGTACTAGTAACTTACCACTCTTGGATATGTCAGGTGGTACTGATCTTCTACATCGATACAATGATAAAAAACAACATAAGTCTAGACAGGGATGCCAAGATACCTGGCAGAAGAAGTAATAATTGTGATGTGTGCTTCAAGAACAGAGGCACGTTTACTTTTCAGGGTAGAAAACACATACAAATGAATAAAACAACAAAAGGAGCCAAGTTGAAGTGGCATTGCCCATTAGCAGACCCGCAAGAGCAATACATTGCACTACTTACGACGAGAATAGAGCTCAAGCAGAAGCGAAACCAAAGGTTCAATGAAAAGAGGAGAGCAAAGCGACGGAGTCCTTGAATTATGTTCTAAACTTTAATTGTACTATATTTATATTACCTCTATCATATAGTATATTATTTACTTTTCATCAAAATCGTCCGCCGATTATCTTGAAACAACACTTACATACACGAGGGGATTCGTCGTTAAGGTCCCATTCTTCTTCTTTAAAGTTGTGCCTTTTCTTCCATGTGATGCACATATTACACACCTTAACTTCCAATTTGCGACAAGCTTTGCAAACACATTGACTTTCATCTTTTTTATTCCAATCACGTTGAAAGAACTCAGGACGTTTCTTCTTGGTCGTGCACCGGCAACACACCTTGACTTCCAATTTGCGACAATCTTTGCAAACACATTCATCTTCATCTTTACACCAATCACAATGAAAGAACTCTGGAAGTTTCTTCTTGGTCATGCACTGGCAACAAGTCTTTTCCTTTTTCATCTCAATCGCTTTCAGCTCATGATACCTCATACGATTGTTTTCATAATTACCATCATACTTAGCATCCTTGGCATGTGGACATTTGTTTGTAAAATGCTCTGTGCTATTACATCTCCAGCAAAAAACAGTGAAGGTTATCAGTGTTTCTTTGCCGTTGATATCACAAGAAGCAGTTGTAGCAACGGCGGCAGATCCAGGATGATCATGATGATTATCAGAAGAAGCAATTGCCTCAGCATCGTTGATGTCCTGGGGGTGGTAGACAGCTCTGCTAGTGGGACTTTCTTCACCAACTTGAGTATCTTCAGCAATGGCAGTAGTACCCTCGCCCAAGGCAATTTCTTCATCGAGATCAGTCTCGACATATGTAGAAAAACCCTGATGCATTCGACCCAACATATCGTCAATGGAGGGAGATTTCCTTTTCTTCTCTTGCTCTGGATCCAGGCTACTTGGGAGCTTCTTCATCTTCTTCCTCTGTGTCTTAGGTGGTGATACCGGACTACTTGGGTGATTCTTCTTTAGTGTCTCCGGCTGAGATGAGCACCCACAGTGTGGAGTATTACACACACCAGGGCATTTGCAACTTGCTATAAATGATACATATAATATTATATGAGATGACTAGACTAGTCAATATCGATTGCAATGGTTCAAGTACATACAAACACTTACATTTTTTCTTGTCTTCCATTTCCAAAAAGATATCGATACTTCTTATTGATCGTAATGATTGTGAGCGGGCTTTTATTTTTATTTCTGAGCCTTTGCTATATATGTAGCATGACAGAGAGGTAGGGAGCCCCCACTTATACGCCTTCACGCGGCACCTATCGTAAAACAAATCTAAAACTACCACCTTCCGCGGCACCTATCGCCAACGAGCCGTAAAGTCGCCAAAGGTGTGTTATTCTTTCATACTTCATTCTGTACGATATTGTCTCGATGCCAAATTGACATGGGATATTTTTCAGTTTTACAACAGACACGCTTCTTACAACGAGTTGAAATGGAAATATGAATTCCCCGTGTCGTCTAGTGTAACACGGGCATCAAGGTGAATTCGAACTTACTTCCCATACATCGTCGTCATTGAAAGATTATTCTTTTTAGTGTAGGTGTAACCCCTCTCCCGATGTTACAACTGATCCGTCTTCTAATATAGTAACGCGTTTTTAAACTTGTATTATTAGTTTAGTTCAATCATCCTCGGCGAAATCTAGAGAATAACGAAGCTTGATCCATGAAAACTGCCGGCCCTCTCCGGGCCCCTCGTATGAATGCATTATCAAATAAGTGTAATAGGATGGAACAATCATTGCAGACTATACAGAGTAATTCATTGATCGATAACAACATGATTACAAGTAGATTCGATAGACGATTTGATGATATGGAAGAGCAGATTAAAGACTTGAATACTAGATTTGGACATGCATGTGGCAAACTAAACTATCAAAATACACTATTAGAGAATCAAAAGTGGGAATATTCAGCATATTTCCCCCCAGATCATTACTGGGTTGACTCTGATGCTTCCCTGGCAGAGGCTGAGAGCTTCCTCAAAGTTATAAAAAAGAAGACTGAGCTAATAAGATATGGTCAGATAGGTGATGGACAGATCGATTTGAATGAAATTGAAGTTGATGATTATTATATATCATATGATGAAGCGTTTCTACCGCATTGGGAAGAGTTTTTCACTGCTATACGACAGTACCAATACTACCTCAAAGTCATAACAAATGATGATGAAAGTGAATCTGTCCTCATGTTTTAGCTAACTGTGAGTACCTTGGGGGCAATATAAACTGACTAACATCAATAAATGTCATGTTTCTTGTAAAAGATACCGACATTTGAGTGAGTGAGTAGTGAGTAGATCTCGCGGCTGCCATCGCCCTCGCATACAATGGTGTGTATAGACAACTAACTCATGCTAAATATCATGAATAACATTGCTTCATCATTATATCATCGCATAGAATTACTAATTATCATCATTTGCCCTATCCAGTCATGATAACGCTTCGTGAAAGGTAGCACCTAAGAAAATTCCATTAATGTGAAGAAGCTCTACCACACCATAATCATAATGTAAAACACAATCAGTACTATGATAGTATGTTCTCCAAACGTTGCCATTATTGTTGCTATTATATAATAAACAATATGTAGAATCATATCGCATAAGGCTGTATGTCGGCGGCCTATTGGTACCTGTACCTATCATCACGCGATTAGACGTGATGTATATTATCTACATTCATCACAACTAACAACAATGTTCATTATCAATTGGCAACATGAGTTGTATTATCTACTAGTGAGGGTGGAGGGGCGTATATACTACGATCTAATTCATTTGCAGTGTATAGGTGCGAGTTAATATGGCAGGAATGAAAAATCTACATCGCTAAAAATAAAAATGTTCGACTCAATCATCAACACACACCATTATTTATTAAAACTCATCACCACAACATCACAATACACCACCTTTATTAATACCAACACCAACAACAATGAGCGAGTCCACAGATATTACAAGGAAGAGGAAGGAGCTTGAGAATATTATCTCATCTTTCGAAAATGACATGGCTGCCAACTCTCGTAGCCGTACGCGTAGCCGTACTGCTGCCAAGTCTTCTGCTACCAAACCAAATACTCGAAGTGCTACTAAGAATAAGGAAGACACGGCATTGTCCACATCCAATCCATCAACCACTAACAACTCCAGTAATGATCGAAAGTCACGTCCTAAACGTACTGCCTTTGAAAAGGCTGTAAAGTTACTGTCCACTGAAAACAATAACTCCTCGAATACTGACGTTGTTGTTGTTGCGACTAACAATAACAAATCTACCAAGCAACGTGCAGCCAAGAAGGAAGATGGCCGTTCAACGCAAAAGCGTAAGGATGATCAAAGTGTTTTTGCTACTAATCAATATGCAGAATCACTTGAAAAAGGTGGTGCTAACATGAATGCGGTTGCTACCAATATTGAGTTACAGACTCTACGTGCGAGTGGCTGTGAGGGCTTTAAGGTAGACATGCTTGTTCATAATGGAGAGGCTGGACATATCGTGAAGCCAAAGATACTAAAGGTAAAACAATCTAGCAGTAAGCTTACGAAGTTCCTCCAGAAGGGTTATGAACCACAAGTCCCTGTCAAAAAGTTGTCTCTTACTGAACTTGTTAGTTTCAATACAATTGAATTCCAAGACACCCCAAAAGACCAGGAGGAGCCAAACATTGTTCAAGCTGCATCATTACTGGAGATTACTTCCAATTCTAAAGTTTCAAAGGAGACTTCTCTTACGAAAAAGATTCTTCCAAGGAATGGTTTCATTCCATCATACAAGAACGAACCTTGGTTTAAAGCAAAGGGATCAAAAGGTGTTACAAAGGATCAAGGTACAAAGAATAAGCGTGGGAAGCAGGTCTTCTTCAAGAAGGGCTGTTGTACAAAGCATCAAGTATCTTTCTTTGGCAAGAAAGGACGAACTCTACGTAAGTATTACGTGAGGGAGGGCAAGTGGAACCGCCAGTACATCGAGTCACTTGGAAAGAGTAAGAAGACTGAACAACTCCTCAAGGCATTACTCTATGAAGAGGATGTAAAAGATGTAGCTGAGCTATTCTAAGTTGTGACGTTTTTGTTTTTGTGCGTGGAGTTTGTAGCCCCTCCTATGAAGGAGTTATTGACAAGATCTGAAGTAGAACAAGTTGATATAATGTCCATCTCCTAATTGTTATTAGTTATCAGAGTCTGAGTCAGATGATTCTACTACTTCCTCTTCTACTTCTACATTCCTTCTCTCTTGAATAGGCACTGCCCTTCTGTCTTCAACTTGAAGACTTTCCCTTGCCTCGAGCTGTCTCTCATGATCATCTTTTATATGCTTTGATTGATTCCACTTGGACAAATCAATACCTGCATCAGCAAATGCCTGTACCTTCCAATACCCATAATCACCAGATTCTGAATCACGGATGCGACTGACAAACATGTATGTTGATTTATTATTGCCCTTACAATCTGGAATGTACCATGAGTCATCACTATTACTCTTTTTGACTTTCTTGATTATGCTAATGTGTTTGTTGATTACATTCTCAAAGATAGATGTACGAGCTTCATGAAAGCTTGATAATTTCTCGTAAAGTAATTGACGGCCAATCGCCTTATTCCCGGTGCTGTTTAATGTCATACCCGCACATGCTTCAACAATAGCTTTCAAGTCGTCTCCCATCTGTTTATATGTAGATTCTGTGAAGGTAGCATCCATTTTAATTTGTTTACCCTTTGCAAATGTAATGAATATGGATAAAACTTTTGTAAGATTGAGAAAATATGCCCAGCCTCCGTTAAGCATATCATATAGTTTATCTTTTCCAATGTATTCCGACTCGCCTGCCATTTTCATGTCTTTAATCTTGTTGAATAATTGTTGATTGATATCACCAATCCTTTCAAATACTCGATCACTGATGATTTCTCTCGGGTCAACTGATAATTCACGTGCTGTAGATTGGAAAGCTAACCTCAACTCTTGAACACCACGGCATATGAACCAGCCATTCAATCGATTCTTGATGACTTGCATTAGTCTATCATAATCATTATTGTATACATTTTCGAGTAGATCCATGAAGATTGCCTCATCCTCATCAGATTCAAATGTACCATCTTGTTTAATAGCCTTGCCCAGAGACAGAAGAGTTGAAGCACCGGCCAATCTACTCTTCATTTTCGTCTCAAGTACTGCTGATCCTCCTGGTCTATTGTATGGATGTTTATTCATGAAGTGTTTGTACTCTTCTTTAGCCGTGGGAAGAAGTTTGCTTGCATCCCAACCTACTTTCTCCATAGCTTTTGCCAATAGCAGTAATCGAGCAGCTTCATCACCACCCTTTTTACAACCAGCTAATCGGAGTTGATACTGCTCCTCTCGTTCGGCATCAGTCATGGGCTTGTCTACTCGTTCAAATATCTGATGAACAGGTTCAGTATCATCAATAATACTCTCCTCCTTAAATCCACCAACTGCTGCTGATTTCATTGCCACTCTTACCTCCTTCACTTGACTGTAGAATTTAAAGAGAATCTTGTTCACTCCCTTGATGGTATCAGCAGACAAAGCCCGTCCAAACTTGCGGAGACAGAAGTCGGGATGATACATTGTGCCCATTTTATGTATGAGACTACAAGCGACGTCCCCCAAGTTGCCGTTGAACCAATACTTGTCGGGATATGACGAGAATACAATGAAAGGCAATGGCTTGTGGCTAACACCCTTATCGGCTCGATAGTGGAGTGCATGAAAGAGGTACTTGATTGAGTTCACTGCAAAGACAAGCACTCTCTTTGCTAGTCTTAAATTTCCACCTAACTTGGCCTTCAAGGCAGTAGCACATTCTTCAAGACATAAATTGTCTGCAATCTTCTCAACTTGTTTGTTGTACCCTGCCTTGGTATTGCCGGGATTATCAAATGCAATGAAGCACATATCCAACAATATAATAGATGTGCAAAATAGATTAGAATCGATGATTTCTAAACCATAAGTTGTTCGGAAGGCATTCAATGAAGCTCGAGCAAATGTTTGTACTACCATTCGTAGGCACTCTGATGCTTTTGGATCCATGAGAGACCGCTTACCCCGTCGAGTGGATAGTTCTTGATTCCCAGAATTCCATGCTCGTTTCTCCTCTTTGGTGGTGGCATAATTTAGCAATGCCATTGCCGACGCACCTCGAATAGCACCATCTCCCATATTGACTAATTTTTTGTATGATTTACGTAATGATTCAACCGCCTCTTGGATCTTCTCATCGAACTTCAACATTGCTGTCTCAATCTCCTCCACAGAAGTTGATGGGTTCCTTTTGATATTGATAAGTTGCTCTACCCCCCATTTCATGGCAAGCATCAATTGGTTGTTACCATTGTATCCTCGGACATACTCTAATGGAATAAGCATTAACACTCCACCGGCACAATCTGTTACTAGTTGCTCGAGAATAGCTTTATCAGTTGGTTCATTATCCACGTTCATATCGATTGGCACTCCCTTCCCATCACTGTTGTCACCACCCCCTCTCTTACGGCGTTTACTATCCGGTTTGATTGGAGATTCTAAATTGTCAATCCCCTCAGTAGCTTCATCTATCTCTTTATTGATATCCCCGGTTTTCATTGCATGTGCCGGTGGTAAAAATAATAACAATAAGAATAGAAGTAAAGTACTGATCCGCGTTTGGTTGGTCCTCTTCTTACTTCTTGATTTGAGTTGTTGTTTTGGTGGTGCCGCCATTTGTTTGGCAGAGTAATATGCACTTGCGGCGTACCTGATAGTAGCAATTGTGGTAGAACATACCACACTAAATCCACAACACACACCGCATGTAATACCTGATACAATGGATCCAATACCCCGTTGTTTAACATAATCATGTGCTGAGTTTGCAATGCAATTCATACCATTTTTAATACCAACTAAGAGAAGGAGTACACCAAACAATAACACAGAAGCGCCAAGTTGGAATGTTGTCTTAATTGGCATGCCTAATAAATAACCATATCCCGAGGACACAATAATACCGGTAATTATCCTCAACAAAGGAAACCAATTATGAATAATAATAGTCCATATAATGAAGGTTGTTCGAACCATGGACAATAATGTTGAAGTAGTAAATTGCATTATCCCAACAATAATATCATATGGATGTGAACCGGACGCCAATGATGTAAATACCATAGTGTATAATAAAGACACTAGACATAACCAAATAGTGTTACAACTATAACATGGTGACTCTATATCTAAATCACCCGATGAAGGTGAGACTACACCACCGTTTTTATTATTTGATGATCTCTGCCTTTGCTTCTCCTTTGCAGATTTTTGGTTTGAGTACTTGAGAGAACCTGGAACAGCAAATCGTTGCTGAATATTACTGTGATGAAGAGCACTTATTGATCGACCCCTCGTTGATCGACCCATTGTATAATTATTTATGTAACGTAGGTGTGTCTTATAATCGATATCGATGGATTGACGTGATGATATAACGATGTTGCACACAAGTTGTGGAGTTACCAAAGCTCTAGAAACCACTTATTTCAGTTGGGGTGATCAGCCGCGAGCCGCGAGATTGTTACATCCGTAACAAAAAATCCTTCTGGCGGCGGCCTTTTCACGGCATTACCTACAACTACTAAGTAACATGTTACATGGGTATCTTTAAAGGATACCGCTAAAAGTCACGGCGAAGACATATATCTGTAACATGTATACGTATCCCCCACTACGAATCCGCGAGATTGTTACATAAGTAACTCCGACATCGTTCTGGCGGCTGTAGAGAGACTACGCGGTACGTGTTACGTGAGTAACTCAAATAATCCTCTGGCGGCACATCCTGTTACTTGTGTAATGTGGAGTTACCAGAGGAAGTGATAGATTTGATGGCCGAAGCTCTGGAAACCACTTATTTCAATACTTTAGATATGTCTTGGAACAACTTCGGACAGAAAGGGATTAGATTCGTACTGGATTATTTGCAGCGTAACAGCAAATGCAAGAAATTGTGTCTGAACTACACAATGTTATGAGCTCAGAGGATGTCAATCAACTCTGTCAAATAGTGAAGGATCATCCTTCGATTGAACGGTTGAGTCTTTGTGGATGTAAAGATGAAGACTTTGATGGATATGATATGCTACAAAGGATTATGAGAGCTGGTAGAACCAAACTGAAATCTCTTGATTTAGGCGACAATAACATCAGAACAGGAGGAGACACTTTCATCTCAGATTTCTTGGCAGGCAACCCTATGTTGCGATCTCTTCATCTTCACATAAACAAACTTGATGATAATGATGCTGCTATGATTGCAACTGCATTGAAGCATAACACAAATCTGAAGATTCTCGATTTGCAATTAAACCAAAAGATGACAAGTGTTGGATGGGAGGCGTTACGCAAGGCAGTGTTTGACGAGACGAGTCTTAACTCTGCTGCAGACTCAAACCATACATGCCGCATTTGTTTCCCTGATAATGAAGGAGTTGGAGATAGGGAGTTTAACAGTTATCTACCCCCTCGGCCTGCTGCGGTTGTGTGGTATGACCCCATATATGTAAGGAAAAAGAAAGTGTATTCGATTTTATCGGCGAGGAATAGAACCTTTTCAAATGTTGATCACTTTGATGAGAATATGCCTGTCGAGTTACTTCCGCACATATTGACTTCTATTGAACAATATTCCAACTATCACGATGTTGATTCACTGTCAGAAGATAAAATTCGCCCTCCACCACATCAAGATACTCAGGATGTCAAGCCACTTTCAATAATGTTTGAGATACTCCAAAGATGGGACAAATCTCTAGCTAACTTTGAGGCGCTCAATTCGTAGTGATGGACATATAAGTTAATATGAGTAATCAATCTTTAAATTAAACACCTAGTTGATCCAACAATTGGGGACCAACTCTATCTCTATAGTAGCTAGGGGCATATCTTCATCCGAAGCAATCCTAGCTCTATTCTTCTCTTTTCATATGCAACATTAAACAGCATATCTTGATTGTCTCTGCCTGCCTTGCTGCCTACTCCCTCGGCTACGATTCTTTGAAGAAGCAGGGCGTTTCTTCTCCTTCTCTGGCCAGAACGAAGAGCAGATACACAAAATCATTAACAAAAATACCACAAATAAGGCTGCCGCCCAAGCCCATGATGCCGTAGTCCATGTATCAGGATGGTCCACAAATACGGCAATTAATGGTTCGAAGAACTGTGTCTTGACAGTATCGGTAAGACTTGCACCATCACGGAGATACTTCCCGTCCAAGACAAATGTATCAGAACATCCGGCAGAGGTGTCTGTCTCATCAAAGCATGCACACCGTGGTCGGGGTGTTTCAGTTCCGTTTACATAGTCAAAGATGCACTCTCCACGTCCAGCACAATTGACGGGACAGAACATATCGGGACAGACACTGCTTAACCTTGGGCATGTAACAGTAGTACCAAAGGCACCCGACAGTGTTGATACCTCAATCTGTTGAAAGTCTTCGTCACACGTATACCAAACTCCATCAACTTGGACTTGTAAATTAAAGTCTTCGTATATGCATCGAGCATTATAACACCGTCCTTCTCCCGACGTGGTTTCAAAGCACATACTATTATCACCATACTCTTCACTATAAATAACATCAATGGAATCACCATTCTCCTTAATACGGCAATCCAAGTCGGCAGGTTTCATACCACTGTAGACTGATCCAAACACGGAACAGTAATCAGCCTCACGGGGACCGCCAATGGCAGCATCCTCAAAGTATTGGAATTGCACAGGAGGTTGGTACTGACCACGGAGACTGTAGTCAATGACTGTGCATGCCATCTTATGTGAGTGAGATGGAGAACAGCCACGGGCACTTGCCTTGTTGCAAAAATATCCCTTGGCATATGACGGTAAACTTCCATCACGTCCATTACCTCCACCCACGAGGCATGGCTGTGATACGAAGTCACATCCAACTCCATGACCCCATGGACTAACATTTGCCTTGGTGTAATTTGCCAAGTACCAACCACTATCCTCCATTAATGCCAATGTTACTGGACTTAATACATTAGTCGTTGGACTAATCACACCACTAAGTGCCTCGGGGTACCACATCCTTTCATCCCAATGATCACCGGTACATGAATTTTCACCAGTCGGTTGATTTTCTAACTGTGCACCACCCAATTGTTGACAATTGAATTGATTCCGTGCCACGGTGGCAACCTTGGGTGTAACAATTGACGCATATCGTTGACCATTCGTTGCGATGAAGAATTTCATTGTATTATCAGAGGGTAATATCATCGACCGTTCGACACCATCGACGCATATGACAGACTTGGCAACGAAGGGACGGGCTGTACGTTCCAATCCTGTGTCTGGATCCCAAAAGAAACGGTATGAGTTGGAGGACATGCCTAAGACGTGTGCTGCCTCATGTATGGCAACATCGACATTGTCATCTGTTACTGATTCAGATGCCTCTCCGTTATCGTCTAAATCAATTTGATCAAGACAAAAGTTAATGGCGCCTGGGGTAGTTTGGAGAATGGGGATGGGGAAGAAGCAGCAGCAGCTGGTGAGAGGTTATCCCAAAGTAGCAAACCCTTGGCATCCAAATTAACTTTCCCCATATATCCAATATCCACAAAAAGGAGAGTAAATCAAATATAAACAAAACATAAACTTACCAGCAGTAGGTCGATCAAACTGATCAAAGTTACAAGCAACCGCAACCGCCAACGTACTCGGTCCACAAAATCGTGCACTAGGCGCACCACTAACATACAATACCAAATCCGAATTCGGTACACCATTCGCAATATCTTCCGCAGGCACCTTTGAAAATTCAGTATCACCACAATATAATCGTCCTTGTAACTCTGCTGTACTTACTAATAAATTACCCTGGACTGGTACTACTGATAGAGCCTCGGTCCAATAATTTGCCATACGTGGTAATATTGTATTTTTGACAAAGTTAATTTGATTACTGTTGGTTTCGGATAATTGGGAGTCTAATGCTGAGGTATCAAAATGTATACGTATTGGTTTAAATGGATTCGTATCTCCCTCTCCTCCTTCTTGTTGTTCTGTACCTTCTTGTAGGAAACGTTCATCATCTTGTGTAAGTTGTTCATTATTCTCAATTTTTAATTGTAATTCACGTTCTTTTCTTTTTAGGTCAAATGGATGGTTAGGACCATAATCTAATTGATGATTGGGATCACCACGTATACCAGTTTGATAATATTGTAATGTATTTTCTAACTCTTCCACACGACGTCGTGTTGAGGCTCCATCTTGATATATTCTATGTATTGGATGACGTCTTGTACTACTCGTTTCTTCTTCGCTAGAATATTGTGATTCATCTGTTATTGAATATGTAGCTGATGTACTAGAATATGTAGTTGAAGATGAAGAAGACATAGAGGAAGCAGAACCACCACGCAAACTATCAAAAGAAGTTGAGCCTCCCATTTCTGAACTGAATAATAATCCATCTGGTATATTGTCCACGCTACTACCAGCACTACTGCCAATTAGTAATAAAGCTGTCATTGCAAGCATTGTACTTGTATTTCTCAATTTAGGACGGCTAGTATTATTTGTTCGTCTTCTACGTTTCATTTGTATTGTTTCTAAAGAGGGCTCATCGTGTTTTTGTTGCAACTCAATTTTCATAGTATTTTGTGAACTGCTGCTCATTGACTGCTCGCAAGGGCAGCTCATGAAGTCTACGCAATCGCCACCACTATCTAATTCTATATCTATATGTAAAGGAGGCATTGTTTGAGTCTGTTATTGTTTTGCCTCCGTTGTATTGGCCTCTCTATGGCATGCTACTAAATCGTGTGAAAGTCGTTCAACTTTTGCAAAGAAATGTGATTTTGGGGTAATTTTTAAGTATCTACCTCAGTACTACGTACCTACTCATCTCTTTACGCAACACCTCTCAACACACATAGCGTGATAAAAGGATAAAGCCGCTTTTTGGGTTGCAGGGCGGTGGTATACCTATTTATACATCTAGTTGTGTGCTATATTACAATACTTTCGTAAGGGGTAACTTGCTGACAGGCAATATTACACTAAACTAAAAGGTGCACCGACACATTCTCAGCTTTGCAACGACTACCATACACACAACAATAACAAACAAGGATGACAAGTCCATCATTAATATTTGGTTCAATCCTACTAGCATTCTCACCATCCATATCATTACTACTATTATTAATATTCCAAAAACCACAATTGGTTATATTAGCAGTCTGTTCGGCATTTGCTTATCTAATTTCGGCATTACTTTCTTCGGTATTTTGGTTGATTATATCTAGTATTGATAATGCCATTAATAGCAGTGGTAGTGGTATGTCAAGTATTGGAACGTTGTTAGGAATAGCAATACCAAGTGTATTATGCCAAATGATTATTCGATGTATATTTGTTAGTGGTTATTTTAAAGTTGAGAATGTTATCCGGAAGAGTGTTGCCAAGCATGAGGAGGAGACTATTGCTGCTGCTAATTCTTCGAATGGTGCTAGTTCTAATGGAAGTACAACTAATTCAGTAAGAAATGTCAGTGTTAATGGCAACAACAATGGAGATGATGCACACGCCGAAACAAATGCATTACAATTGCAACTTAATGATCTATCATGTTCATTAGCATCTGGTTGTGGATATGCACTACTCCACTCGCTATTTCTCTACGGAACACTATTAGCATCTGAATCAGGCGAGGCTAACAGCTATAATGATGGCGTGTACGCCGGTGGCGGTGGTAGTACCGGACACGGCGGTACGTTATATCAAGATTCATGTGCGGGTATTCCCAGTTTAATCAACGGTGCATTAATCGCCTGTTTATTTTCGATATTGGATGTAATGTGGATGATGCTATGTTTCTTTGGTATGAGAAGACGTATGATGAGTAGTTCATCATTGAGTAATAATAATAATAATAATACGAGTGCTAGTATTAGATCAGAAGGGTCAACAATCCAAGCATTGATTAGTGGATTGACATGTCAAGGATTTAATGATACCTCAAGTGGCGGATCGGCTGCTATATTATTTGTTGGTATTACACACTTATTGGCATCATTAGTCTTGGCACCAAATGGTTCCGAAGATGGATGTAAGATATCATTACCGTGTTTGGGTGGTGTGGTTGTTTATGTGGGTATATTGTTTAGAAGGGTGACAAAGAAGGGGAATTTCCTACCCGAAGATCAAAGGAGGAGAATTCAGGGTATGCAATTGGGTTTGAGAAATGTTGATCAAAGTCATCATGTGGAGTAAATGTAATGTATGGAAACTTATGGTTTAGATTCTGTTTGAATCTGCTCTATCGCGTCAGACTTATACATGTAACTAGTATGGTAAAGGTACTGCAAAATTGTTTCCTTGACTGGTCCGGGCACTTCAATACGACATGCCTCCCTATGATAACCGTCGTCGTCGCTGGCTTTATCAATCTTTGCTTTCCAAAGACCAAGTTCCAATAGAGTTGTAGCCTCCTTCATTTCATAGTATGAAATCATTTGATCAATCTTGATAAGAAGTGCCCTGGTTGAGCCTTGTCTTATGTCATCGTGTTTATGCGCACTTTCATTATACCACCCTTTGATTAATGATGCAGGTACATATAGATCAGTACCACTTCTTTCTACTCCATGGTCGAAACCGTTTCTTTCCATTAACCCTCGGATCTCATCTATCTTGTTTTCAGCTTCCGTTCGACTAGTTTGGATTTGGATTATAGCTTTTAAACGCTTTGTAATGGATTGAAGCTTTACTCTTTCCAACGATGAGCAACCCTCAAACACTTTACCCAGTTGATTGGTATTAGAAAATATGTCAATCTCTGATTTGAGCTCTACATCTCTCAAGTTGCTGCAACCGGAAAATGCCCAATTGTCAATCTTAGTCACAGTCGAGGGTATAGTTACTTTCTCCAACGAAACACAGTCGGTAAATGCAGTCACATCAATCTCCTTTGGACCCTCATTGATTACCAATTCCCTCAAATTTCTATTCTTCCCAAAAGACTCATGAGCAACTTTATCGAGAGAAGAAGGCAATGTGACGCTTCTCAATGAGCAGCTACCGAATGCACCACCTCCGATCGTTTTGAGCCCTTCACTGAATACTATGTCTTCTAAGCTTCTGCAATTGTAAAATGCATTAATACCGATGTTGACGAGAGTGGGGGGTAGATTGATACTGTGTAATGCAAAGCATGCAGAAAATGTGTACTGACCAATCTCTTTGATACTCTCATTCAATACCACCGTTTTTAGTTCATTTGAAGGGATTTCGACGATGAGAGTATGTGATAGATCTATACTCAACAACGACTTGCAATCCTTAAATGCACTCCACCCTATACTCTGCAAACCTTTATTGACTACTACCTTCCTCAAACTACTACAAAGCATAAACGCGCTCCAGGAAATCTCGATAAGAGTAGATGGTAATTTGATAGAGTCTAATGATTTGCATTGCTGAAAAGCATCCTTACCAATCCTCAGTAGCCCTTCATTCAATACTATCTTTCTCAACTTAGAGGCATAAATAAATGTACCCTTGTTAATTTCGGTGAGTTTTGAGGGTAATTTGATACTTCTTAATGCTGTACATTCCAATGCATAATCACCAATCTCTACAAGAGAAGAAGGTAGATCGATACTTTCTAATGATCTACAATATGCAAATGCCTTCTTTCCAATCTTTCTTAGACCATCGTTTAGTACTATCTTCCCTAAACTTCTACAACTATAAAATGCACCTTCTTCAATCTCAACGATACTAGATGGTAATGTGATGCTTTGTAAAGATGTACATCCTTTAAATGCATTCTTTCCTATCTTCTTGAGGCCCTCATTTAACAAAACCTTCTTCAATTTATAGCAATCGTTAAATGCATTATCTTGAATCTCAACAACACTATGATGAACTCGTGCATGTGTCACATTATCTTTATCAGGGATAGATTCATCATTCCCCGTATACTCAAATTCTTCATCTGGTGTATTATTGTTCTTTGGTCTTTTGATGATCCTCTTGATGATGTTTGCCATGCTGCTTTGTTTGATAAGTATAATAATATATATGTACCTCAGTACTACATACCTACTCTCTGATAAAAATAAAGATATGTATGTGCACAAGATGTGTTATATATTTTGACCGGTGAGAACTAAACCAAAATAATAACGACGTTATATACTTCTTAAACGCCTCTTTGAATACACAATGGTGTTTGTTGATCGTCTTCTCTCATAGAGGGTATGGTAGCACTTTCAAGAGATCCAAAAGCCAAGATATATTAATGTATTTTAGCGACCAAACGGTATCCTCTTAGAATATGATTTATGCAGGGGGGAATGAGATCACCTGTGGTGTGGTTGTTATGAGGGTATATTGTTTAGAAGAGTTACAAATAGAAAGGAAACTTCTTACCTGAAGATCAAAGGAGGAGGATTCAGGCATGCAATTAGGCTTGAGGAATGTTGATCGAAGTTGTATCATGAGAGTAAAAGTAAAATGTAAATGTAATATAGAAACTTATGGTTTAGATTCTGTTTCTATCTGCTCCATCGCATCAGACTTTACGCTCTACTGTCAACTTTATACCTTTCACTTATTATCCATGTCCATATCGTCCTCATTCTCGGAGAAAAGATACTGCATGATTGTTTCCTTCACAGGCCCAGGAATATCAATTCGATACGCATCTCGGTCGGTGGGGCCGACTACCACATCTGCTTGATCCATCTTTGCTTTCCAAAATGCCAATACAAATAGTATTGTACCCTCTATCATTTCATAGTGTGATATTACACAATTAATCTTGACAAGGCTTCTCCTGATTGATTTCCAATGCCTTCTCCTGATTGATCTCTGAAGCATGGTTGACCATTCATTGCATTCTAACTTTGATAAAGGTATATATAGCTCGGAACCACTCCTTTCAATTAAACAACCCCGTACACCATCAGTCCTTGTCTCAACCTCTGTTTGTTCAGACGAAGGAACTTCTGTTTTAGGCAAAGGTATAAACTGCGGCCACCATGTATTCTTCCTATTCTTCTTTATGGTTTGACTAGCATTGATGATAGTAGTCAAACGCGATGAAATGGTTGGGAATGTGAATCTATCTAGAGATTTGCAACCAACAAATGGATCTTTATCAAACATTAGCCCTTGATCCAATATCTCCATATTGAACTCTACTTTCTTCAACTTGGTGCAACTGCTAAATGCAGAACAACCAATCTCATCGAGTGTTGAAGGTAGAGTGATGCTTGACAAGGACGAGCAGTCACAAAATGCATATCGTCCAATCTTCTTTAGACCCCAATTTAACACCACCTCTTTTAGTTTCTTACATCTTCGAAATGCACCCTCGCCAATATCATCAAGGGAGGAAGGTAAATTGATGCTCAATAATGACTCACAGCGACCAAATGCCCACTTTCCAATCTTTTTGATGCCCTCATTTAATACTACCTCTCTTAACTGGGTACAATCTGTAAATGTACCATAGGGAATGTCGACGAGGAAGGTATTTGATAGATCTATGCTCAACAACGACTTGCAATCCTGAAATGCCTGTTGCTCTATCTTCATCTTCTGAAGACGTTCCTTGTTGGCTAATACGACCTTTCTCAGGTTTTCACATTTCACAAACGCATATCTGTCAATTTCGGTGACTGTAGCCGGTAGAGTTATACTTTCTAACGAGTTGCAATTCATGAATGCATTAGAACCAATCGCCAGTAGTCCTTCATTTAATACTGCCTCTTTCAACATATTGCAATTATGAAATGCCCATTCTTCAATCTCAGAAATAGTGGATGGTAATATGATAGTAACCAATGATATGCAATTTGTAAATGCACCATGTACAATCGTCTCGAGGCCTTCATTTATCACTACCTCCTTCAAACTAAGGCAACCACTAAATGCATTCTCTCCCATCTCAGTGAGAGCTGCAGGAAGAGTAATACTTTGTAATGATATGCAGCCATGAAATGCATACTTTCTAACTCTCTCAAGTCCACCGTTTAATACTACTCTCCTTAATTGAGAACAACGGGAAAAGGCACCAGCGCCAATATCCGTGACAGTCGAGGGTAATGTAATGCTTTCTAAGGATTTGCACTTTCGAAATGCATACTTTCCTATCTTCTTCAAACCTTCATTTAATACTACCTCACGTAAACTAATACAATCTTGAAAAGCCTTTTCTTGAACCTCAATTACACTGTGATGAAATCGTACATGTGTCACATTCTCTGGAATAGATTCATCATTATTCCCCGCATACTCAAACTCCACATCCAATATTATATCTATTTCATCATTCCTTGTTTCTTCTGATCTTTTGAAAGTTCCTTTGGCAATGCTCGTCGTGGTAAACGTCGGAGCTGATTCTAATATTTCATCAATGGATTTTCCTGGAGGATCACGTCTCCCCGTATACTCAAGCACATTATCTGGTGTATTGACATGGGTGCTTGCTTTAGATCTGTTGATAATCCTCTTGATCATGTTTGTCATTTGCGGTCTTCTTATGGTCCTTGTCCTTGTAGTAGGTTCTAGAGGTATATGTAAAAGGACTCACATAAGTGTGCACAAGATGTGCACAAAATTGTGTTTATTTCCTGACTAAGATACGCACTCCGCGTAGCCCTATATATTAACTGCGTATATATATACTTCTTGCGGGTAACTCCTCTAGGTGGTTGTTTGTGCCGTCTCTCGTGAGTTAGATATCATATACAACCATAACCTTACATAGAACTTTGATCGCTAAATAGAAGAGGTTTATATTTTATTCCCATGAGCAAGATTTGGTGATGCGGTTACTACATAATATTATTATTTATGTGGTGTTTATATTGATGATGGCTATCCTTTTGTATGGATTGGCATAATATTTGTGTATATAATTGCAATAATGGAAGAAGAAGACGCCGGCGGCGGTAGGCTCCCCCTCGGAGCACAACAGCAAACATCAAATGATACCGAAGAGGAAGAACATTTTCATCAAGTGTGTAAAGCATATCAACAATACGCTACATTCCATCAAACAAAACAACAGGGTGTTACACGACGTATATGTCAATTAATCAATACATCTCGTGAACAAGAAGAGATGTTAAACAATGGTGGTGACAATAGTACATCAACTAATAATGAAGATACACAACACCAATACCCAACAATTGAATCAATATTACCACCATCACTACATCCACAATCATCTACCAATCAACAATATATAAAACAATACAATGAATCTTCAATACGGAATCAATATTACTTAGATTGTATATTACAATATAGTAATGTTGCTACCTCACAGGATGTACTACGACAGCGTAAGCAGGCATCTTCTCAATGTCATGAGGTTGGCAGTAATACATTAACACCAACAGCGTCTACTATAGATTGGACTACAGAGGATCAAATATCAAAGATTGATTCAGTATTAAAATGTGTTGTTCGTGATTGGAGTTTGGATGGTAAAGAAGAACGGAGTGTTGTGTATGATCGTATTATTGATGCTTTGGAAAGATACATGCCGCTGAATGCAGATGGAGGTATCGATGAGAAGATGACTTGTTGCAATGATGACAAGTGTATATCAAACAACACTACCGATGAAGCATCAGAGAGCAAACATCAATCGCTACCAAGAGTTGCAGTGCCAGGATCAGGATTAGGTCGATTGGCATGGGAAATATATTCACGTGGATATTCAGTACAAGGATCGGACTTTTCATTACACATGTTATTGGCAAGTGATTTCATGTTAAATGGTTGTGGTATTCCTTCTCCTCCAGAAGGAGAAGAAAAGATTGAAGAAGGGAGACGATCATTTAAACAGTTTGGTATATGTCCTTGGATTGGTGAGACTAAGAATGTCATGTCGTTTGAAGAACGACTGAGGACGGTTGTGGTTCCTGACGTTGATCCAACTTCGCTACTTGTTACAGAAGAAGAAGACGGAAGGGACGCACCAGAGTTTTCAATGCTCGCCGGAGAGTTTCTACAACTCTACTCACACTTCTTGCCCGAGAATCAAAGCAAAGACAACGATGAACAACATCTCAAGGCACAAGATAAGTTTCATGCCATAGCCTGTTCCTTCTTCTTGGACACGGCACCGTCATTACCACATTACTTACTTACTATATATCACATGTTGGTAGAAGGCGGCTTGTTAATCAACTTCGGCCCTTTGATGTATCATTGGAGTGGCCATGGTAGTTTATTGCCAGGTGATACCGATGCCTCCCAATCCAACGGTGGCAACAGTAGCGCATATCAAAGAAGAAACAAACATCTAGACGATCGATACCTATCAAGTATAGATTATACATGGGAAGAAGTTCGATATATGATAACACAATGTGGATTTGAGATAGTAGAAGAAGAGACGTACATACCTGCAAAGTATACATCAGATAATAAGAGTATGATGAAAGTAATGTATGATTGCGTCTTTATGGTGGCTAGGAAGAAAAGTAGATCCAATACATAACCCCTTTTTATAATGTAAATGAATACCTATAATGCCATCCCCTTTGTGTGCTTTATGTTCTCCTCTTCTCATCACTACCAACATATTCAATGATTTACTACCTTCTGCTCATAACTTCTTTTACCTTCAGCACTAACCTTAAACCAAGGACCTTAAACTTAAAGCCACTCAACATGAGGTTTAATTAATATATCTTTACGCAATACCCAACAAAGTAATCTAAACATCATCCTCTTCTTGTAATTCTTAACTCGCAACTGCAAGTAGACTTCGTCTTTGCCTCCTTTTCTTAATTTCGTCAGCCTCGGTGGCGGCACTGAGCTTGAAGTATCCATTGTTCTTGACAAGTACACCATCGGCAACAGCCTTGTTCAAGGCTTTCAAGTACATGCCGTTCATCCACATCTTATCCTTGGGAAGACTGGCCTGCATATGCTTTTTGATTGCAATGGAGGAGGATCCTTTACTGTCGTTGAGAGAATATATTGCGGCAATGATTCCTGCCTTATAAGAACCTGGTTTCTTTGGTTTTGGTTTTTTCTTGTCATCATCAGCATCAACATTGATAACTTCCCATCTCTTTTCAGATTCTGCGAGGTACTTCTTTGCGGCATCTACTTCTTTTTGTGTATTCACAACTTGTGTCTCTGCAATTGTTAAATTTTTCTTTGCGGATTGTAATGTCGATCTAGCCGATTTTGCCATCTGGTTTGCAGATAATGCTTGCAATTTAGCTGCAGCTAGACGGCGCTTGGCTGCCTCAATTTCACGGCTGCCCTCTGATGCCATTGTAATACCAAAATACTACTGGATAAATGAGTAAGGCTGGAGAACCACCGACGATATGCCTGACAAAGTCGAATATATAGCAACCTATTCTACACTATCTAACAACCGACAAATATATACGATATATCCAACACAATGATCAATACACACCACGCTATAATGAGGTTATCCACACAATAAGACTCTTCTTCTCTTCTCTGATACATACAAGCTTTTTAGACCCGTTTGATGTGGTTCGATCGCCAGTTCTATGAAATTGTGATCATATTAAATTTTTGTTATGGTTGTTGGCTAGAGAGAGGAATGTAGATAGCCTATTCACGTCGTCAATATATGGTAACATTATTAACATTAGAAGTGTTAATTTGTCGGTATGTTGGGCTAGGGTTATGTAAGTGTATGACGTGAATAATATTAGTCCTATATTAAACCACCTCCACTACTGCTATTCAGGAAGCACCGTTTGTAAGATGGCAGACACTACATTAGAATTAGATAATTTGCAACAACATACCTGAGTATACGGGGAAGAATAATGTGATTACAAAATATATAACCAGTATACGGATTCATCCGAGTGTAAGAAAAGTAGAGTCTGGTACATTTGAAAATTGTGATATTCTGAGAGAAGTTGAGTTTAATGCTGGCCTCCGTCACATATCGAAGAGCGCTTTCCGCGAATGCAGGTCATTAGAAAGTATCATTTTACCTCCTAGTTTATCTTCAATTGGTAGTTCTGCATTTGCCGGTTGCACTTCATTAACAAGTATCAATTTTCCTTATACCCTTACTTACCTTGGTGAATTAGCATTTGGAGGTTGTAAACAACTGATAGAAGTGAAGTTCAACGAGCACCAATTTATTAAATCGTTACAGATGATATGTGGTGGGTCATTTGAAAATTGTTCATCATTGGAAAGCATTACATTTCCTTCTACTCTCAGGGATATTGGCGATTACTCATTTTACAACTGTACCAAATTGAAGAAGGTAGTATTGAACGAAGGCCTCCAGACGATTAGTCATCAATCATTTTATAATTGTGAATCAATAGAATGTATCACATTGCCATCCACTGTTGTTGAAATTGGCGTTGAGGCATTTAAAGGGTGCAGTAGTTTGAAGGAGGTAGTTTTCAACGAGGGATTAGAAAAGATTGGTAGGGCTGCATTCATGGGATGCAGCTCATTACAAAGTTGTCTTTTATTAGAATGTATCATACTTCCGTCTTCTGTAGTTGAGATTGAAGATAATACATTCCGTGACTGTACCAAACTGAAGAGAGTAGTACTAAACAAGGGGTTACAGAAGATTGGGGATGAATCATTTCGCGGGTGCTCAACATTACAAAATATCAAGTTACCTTCCAGTGTTGTTGAAATTGGGATTTATGCGTTTAGTGGTTGTATAAACTTGAGTCAAGTAGTACTAAACAACGGGATACGGAAAATCGGATTTATGTCTTTCTCAAATTGCAACAGATTGAAAGAGGTGGTGTTCGATTGTGTCAGCAGCCTTCATGTGATACCAAAGAATGTATTTGCACGTTGCATATCATTTGAGAGTGTTACACTACCATCTTCTATAACTAGGATAGAAAATTATGCATTTCTCAAATGCACTAGTTTGAAAGAGTTGGTGTTAAATGAAAGACTTCTCCAAATTGGGAAGCGTGCATTTAAAAAATGTTCTTCATTACAAAGCATTACTATGCCTTCTACCTTGAATCAGATTGATACTTCTGCATTAGAAAGTTGCACCCAATTAACGGAGATTGTACTAAATGAAGGACTGAGGTATATCATGAAGCGTGCATTTGCTCTCTGTGAGTCATTATTGAGTATCAATCTACCATCAACTCTTCTGAACATTAGTACGAGTGCATTTATCAACTGCACAAGTCTAAAGGAGGTAGTGTTGAATGATGGCCTCAAGAAACTAGGAAAGATGGTATTTCAAAGTTGCTCATCTTTAGAAAGTATTATAATACCTTCTACTATCACGGATATTGAAGACTATGCATTTCGAGAATGTACCAAATTGAGGACGGTAGTTTTACCTAAAGGCCTCGAGTGGATTGGAATTGGTTCTTTTTTCAAATGTGAATCTTTAGAAAGTATCAATCTACCTCCTTCTCTTGTCGCGATTGGTGAAGATGCATTTGGTTGCTGCAACAAGTTGAGACAAGTAGCGCTGAAGGAGGGTTTACAGAGAGTAGGATATAAGGCATTTGAATACAGTTCATTGGGAGGTACTATCACTCTACCTTCCACTCTCATCGAAGTTTTCGATATGGGAGTATTTGAGTATACTGGGAAAGATACAACAGGTGCACAGGAATGGATAAAAACGACCCAAAGTGTTCAGTTTCATCCAAGTGTTATCGAGGTTGAGGATGGTGCATTTTATAATTGGTGCAATCTAAGGGAAGTTGTGCTGAATGTGGGTCTACAAAAGATAAACAGTTATGCATTCGAAGATTGTATATCATTAGAGAGCATCGAATTACCACCTACCGTTACTAATATTGATACTCGTGCATTCATGCAGTGCGAGAATTTGAGCGAGATAGTGCTAAATGAAGGGCTCTTGACGATTGGCAAAGAGGCATTTCGTATGTGCAAGTCATTATCGAGTATCAGTTTACCTTCTACTATAAAGGAAATTAGCACTTCTGCATTTTACGAGTGCAAAAAGTTGAGAGAGATAGTGTTTAGTGAGGGTAGTATTTCCCTGGAGAGTAGTATCAAGGTATCAGCAACAATCGGCAAATCAACATTCAAAGGCTGTAGCAAGCTGAAAAAGGTATTGCTGAATGAAGGACTTGAGACGATTGGCAATGAAGCATTCCAAATGTGCGGTTCATTAGAAAGGATATCCTTTCCTTCAACCGTTACCGAGATTGGAGAGTATGCATTCGAACTATGCCATAACTTGAGTGAGGTTGAGCTGAACGAGGGCTTACAAAGGATTGAGCGGTTTGCTTTCTCCAAGTGCTCATTATTGGTGAGCATCATTCTACCTTCAACTCTCAATGAGATGGGAAATGATACGTTCTACAATTGTAGCAAATTAAGGAAAGTGATCTTTGGTGACGGACTAGAGCAGATTGGACAAAGTGCATTTCGTAAATGTAGTAGCCTGAGGGAGGTATCACTTGGCGAAGGTCTGAAGGGGTTTGGAGAGTTGGCATTTGATCGATGTATATCGTTGGAAAGTATCATCCTTCCTTCTACTGTAATCGAGATTGGCAATTTTGCATTCAGCAATTGTACGAGTTTGAGATATATATCAATTAATGAAGGTGTACATAAGATTGGAATGAATACATTCTCCAATTGCACATCTTTAAAAAGGATTACATTACCTTCTACTCTTGTTGAGATTGACGACTATGCATTTTCTAAATGTACCGGTTTGAAGAATGTGGTACTAAATGAAGGTCTACAGAAGATTGGACGAGGTGCATTTACCGGCACAAGATTGAGGAGGATAACATTTCCCTCATCTCTTATCTATGTCTGTGATAAGGCATTTAGTTACTGCAAGAGTTTGAGAACGGTGGAGTTGAATAAAGAACTACAGAAGATTGAGAACAGTGCATTTGACGGCTGCTCTAATTTGAGACCTATAGCGTTGAACGGGATACCCTTGAATGTGGTGCTGCATATCGTATTGATGTCCCTTGGCTAGTGATAGATACTGTATATCCATCGGCTTAGGTACTATAAACATACATTTACTCATTTCATTAATAAATTCTATATACATTCTAAGTTAATTCTTCACTATTATCTACCGTCTACCGTGCCCTAATGTCTATAACGCCAGAAGGATCAATCGTAGAAGCATCAAACTTTCGACAATAGACATTCCTGTAAGCTGGATCCCAAGCCTCTTCAGTCTGTGTACTACTTCTACTATACTTTGATGATGATGTTCTATTTGTCTTCTTCACTCCATCAACTCGTGCCTCAGCCACAGCCTTTATCATTTGTTTCTTCTCAAAGAAACTACGTGTATTGATACCGTAACTTTCTAACTCTTTCTTGAGATCTTTTGTCTTGACATCTTTTAACTTTGTCATTTCTAAATCAATCTTTGCTTTACGTCCGATGTTCTCTACACCTTTATCAAATTGATCTGTTACATTATCCTTGAATGATTGGAACCAACCCTTCTTCTTCTTTGACGATGTATCTTTATATGTAGAAGATGGGGCAGATGCTTCCCACATGTTTCTATCAAAGCTACTAGTATAATCAGTTGTTGAAGAAGTAGAAGTACTCGTATCAAAGGGAGGCGGAGTTGTCGTTTCAAACTCATTATGTATCCATTCCTCCTGTCGTGCTTTCACTAATGCCTCGACCAGTTCCTTCTTCTCAAAGAATGCATTACTATCAACACCATAGGAGTCTAATTCCTTCTTGATGTCGGCTAATCGCATTGCATTTATCTCATCACGTACTGATATGTCTGGTGCAGAGACTGAGACCATGTGTAATAGTGGAGTATAATGTTGCTTTGTTCTGGAGGATATGACTTCTGATACATGTCGTTTCTCTTTGTGATTGAGTATATTGTTGCCGAGTGACGATCCTCTTCTTTGCAGTATTGGTCGCTGTTGCAATGATGTTGTTTTGTAGGGAGTTGATGATGGTACAAATGCACTTGTTGCAATGGTAGAAAGTAGTAGTGTTGATACTACTATTGTTGATGATAATTTCGTCATATTTGTTGTTAGTTCTATTGTTGTGTATGTTTATTGATCTTTGGTTGTGTATCTTTTGTATTTGTATGTATATATGTATAATCACTTATCAATTGTCAGTATTTAAATTTATGAGCATTCAATCTGGATTCATAAACTGGGGATATTGAGCCTTTTCACACATCATCATCTCAGCCGTGGACACACTTCTAAAGAAATCTTAGTAGTAGTTCAAGCGGCGCGACGGATGCCATGATTATGGACGGATGCTGATCGAGGATACCGTAAAAAAGATATCACCTGTTTGATCGCCACCAGTCACTTAGGCACTCCTAGGTCCTAGCGCCTCCTCCCTTTGTTTGAGCTCGGCCATAGTACAATAGTTGTTGTTTATCAAACGTAACCTTGTCTTATTTAACTTCAGAAGTATGTGGTCGATATGCTATATATTCCTCGTCTTGGCTACGGTAGCCTTGACAGCTCATGGATTGTCGATAAATTCACAACATGTGCACAAACAATTTCGTTCATCAGCAATGACTCATTCGTCTATCATTGGTAGACAACAACATACTAGTACAAGAATGTCAACTGAAACAACTTCATATTTGGATGGATATCGCGTATCTAATAATGATTTTTATGAACCGACAAAAGCTACTAAATCCAAGGATGATGATAACATTCAGAAGAAGCTTACAGTTGATACGAATACGGATAAGCAGACTATTAATAAAGAGCCAAACCATTATGAATCAGTTATTGTTGGCGGAGGACCAGCAGGCTTACTCTCTGCAATCATGATGGCACAACAATTGCAATCTTCAACTACTACTTCTTCAAGTACGAAAAGTATAGTAGTATATGATAGACTACCACCACCGCCACCAGCAGATGATCCCATCTATGCAGCAGAATCATCCAAATACTATTTACTCGGTTTAGGTCATCGTGGACAAAAGGCACTAAATCATTTTAATGTATGGAACGAAGTTGAAGAAGCATCAGTGGCAGTATATGGCCGAAGAGGTTGGGAACCTGGTCAAACAAGAGAAGAAGACGGGAAGATTACATTGGTTAATAAGAGTGTGACATCTCGAGTGTTGCCAAGAGATAAATTGGTTAGTGTATTGAAAAAGGTTATCGAAGATCGGTATGGTGATATAATTGATTTAAAGTATGGTCATCAAGTTGATCCAATTAGTTTTGGTGACGAAGGAGGCTCACCTGTTCAATTGCAAGTTTCTAGGTGTATACCTCTCTCTTCTTCTGACGATGAGGAATGTGATGTTGAATCATCATCTAGAACAATCACTACAAACTTTTTGATTGGGGCCGATGGGGCAGCGCGAACTATTGCCAATGCAATGGAAGAGAATTCCATCAAACAACAAGCAGATACCAACATATTATCACGACTATTCGGTAGCAAGAAGGAGCTACCATTCAAAGTAACAAGATATGAAGATGACAATCCACGAGTATATAAATCAATACCAATTACATTCCCATCGCATTGGCCTAGTGATCTTAATTACTCGGCTGCATCTGTTGGTAGACGTATCACACTTGAGGCATTACCGTCTGATGCTAATGGCAATTACTGTGCCTTGTTACTGATGAAGCCTGAGGATGAATTAGCTGCTGCTAATTGTGATGCTAAAGAACTTAGAGCATTCTTTGAGAAAGCGTTTCCTCAGTTTAGCAAGCTTGTTAATGATGATGTCATGGCTGATGTTGCCAAGAAGGGAGTAAGTTCATTGCCTAGCTTTAGATTTGCAGGTCGTAGATTGCACGAGGGTGGACGAACAGTGCTTTTAGGTGACAGTATCCATACCGTGAAGCCCTAGTAAGTACTTCTTTTAGTAGTTGGTTGGTCTGTTTAAATGCAGCAAATTGTTGCTAACTGATTCATCATCTTATTCTCCTAGCTTTGGATTGGGTGCTAATACAGCCTTGGAAGATGTACAACTCCTATCAGATATCTTGAACAAAACTCCAAATCTATCAGAGGCAGTGCAAGATTTTACAAAGCAAAGAGCAGGTGATGCCAAAGCTCTAGTTAAGATATCTCGTGGTATCGATAGGCCAGGCAAACTTGGTACATTACAGTTCATCCTTCCGTTAATTTTAGACAGTATCTTCCACAAGATCTCACCCAAGATATTTGGTGAGAACATCTTTGGTATGTTCAAGAAGGAGGGGATAACATTTGTAGAAATACAGCGCAAGAAGAGATTGGATAGGATGATGCAAGCCACAGTTATTCTAAGTGGTATGTCCTTGTTTGGGGTAGGGGTTAGAACATTGATCAAGAGCTTGGCAAGACTGTTAGGTGTTAAGGATATTCTAGTTAGCGGATGTTTAGTAGCATTACTTGGAGTTGTTGCAGCTGTCAAGAAGGTAGCTCCAAGTGCAGGTAGTAATCCTGATCCGATGAAACACCCATCTTATACTTTAGGTGACCAAAAGGCATATCAGAAGGACAGTAAGACAACTGTGGATGGCGTATCAATGGGATAGGATAGGATTGTTGGCAAGGTACATAGTTAAAGACTTATTTCTCTTGATATTCACTGTTGATACTGTCTTCTAATAGGAGTATGCTCTTGTTTAATAGATACGCTTTCATCTTGAGATTCACTTTTGATACTGTCTATTATTAGGAGAATGCGCAATATATTCTTTTTTCGATACCTAATCATCAGTTTTCTATATAGAATTATATATCTACAACATTAAAACAAACATCTGTTGTCTTCTTCCTTAGCACTAGCACTCGTTTAGTATTTAGTGAGCACCTGGAAGGTAGCCTCCTGGTAAGATTGATACACCCATAATTTCGTGTGTAACTAATCCCCAAATTCCCATCATGGCTGCTCTGCCATTATTCAATTCAATAGTACGCTTCTTCAGTTTCATCTCTGGACTAAACTTATCCCAACCAAAGTCAAGTGCTCCGTTACGGTAATCTCCCACAAACTCTGCTTTATTATCTAACCAGTGTGCATCACGGTTACAAATTTCTGCAACAACTAAGAATGCGAGCATTTGGTATAATACATTCTGACCATCCTTGGAATCTAAGAGTGCTTGCCACGAGGCTAATCCGTCTGGAATATCCTCAGCGCCGGGGAATCGGATACCAGCGGCAGTGGTTAGGTACCCTGTTACTGCAAGCATTGATACACGTCCATGCTTTAATTCCTTTTCACGTAGATCGTCAAATGTATCCTGGTTACCTTCTTTGAGTAATCCAAGAGGATCGAAAAATCCAAGCTGTTATTGTATTGTATTGCAATAGTGTAGTTTTTGTATAGTTAGATACATATCATGTGTATTGAATAAGAAGAGAGAGACATGGTGAGATATAACATTCAATATTGCAATTGAATATATCGTCGAAGAGGATATACACAGTAAACTACTCACGGGTGGTAGTACACCAACCTCCTTTGTGAAATCAACTTCTTCAACCAAGCCAAAGAAATCAGTCTGAGCAGCAGTAGCGGCCAATGATGTTGAGGTCTGGGCAACTGGAGTAGGGGCAAAAGCACATGCTGATGCGATAGTAGTGGCTAAGATGGCGGATTTCATCATGATATTTAGCGGTAGTAATTAGCAGCACGGAAATGTAGTAGCAGAGTGCTATATTGCAAAGGGGGGACTCAATTATCAGTCACGAACTGACGAACTCAAAGCGATCTTTATGCTTCAATTTGCAATGTACAGAAGCAGTACAAAAGTGGTGATAAACATAACCAATTTGGTTAGTATTAATGAGGTATCTTTGGTATCTTTAATACTCAGGAGGACCCGTGTTGCAAATCGGCTGTCAAATCCTCTCATAATTTCAACTTTGTTCCCCTACTACAAACACTATCTAATTATGATGAAGCTCGCCTTATTCACCGCTCTTGCCGGCTCAGCCGCAGCATTCGCTCCTTCCCAAGTCGCCCAAACTTCTCGTACTGCCCTCAGTGCTGATCTATCCCAAGAACTAGGTGCACAAGCTCCTCTTGGATTCTTCGATCCATTAGGTTGTGTTGCAGATGGAGATAAGGATAACTTCGATCGTTTACGTTGGGTAGAGCTTAAGCATGGACGCATTGCCATGCTTGCCGTTGTTGGATACCTCGTCACTGATGCTGGACTACGATTCCCCGGTGCTGAAGACATTCCATCAGGCTTTGCTGCATTAGACTCACTACCCGGTATGGTTTGGGCACAGATGATTGCCACATGGGGTATGATGGAAGCCGCTAATCAAGATCAATATAAGGCACCATGGGGTATGAACCAAAACTCCTTAGATGAAAGTCCTGCCGAATTCATGGGTGACTTCCGTAACGGTGCATTCGACTTTGGATGGGATAAATTCAGTCCAGAGGCTAAGATGAGAAAGCGTGCTATTGAATTGAACAATGGCCGTGCCGCACAGATGGGTATTTTGGGTATCATGGTCCATGAAAAGATGGGTAACCTTGATGCCATCCTTCCTGGTCATTAAACTTGATGATTGATATAGATATGTAAAAATAATATAGAATATGCATAGAGTGAAAAAGATATCTTATAATTCAGTATGAGTGTTATGAACATATCTTGTGTACAAAATAGACTCCTCGTATCTATACACTCAGATGATGATGATATCGCTTCGTTCTCATCAAGTTTTTTATGCATCTGCAACCAGACATGATGACATAACATCAACGATCGTATCATTGTATCATCTCTCTACACCTGTGTGTGGAAATGTATCTGATCAGTACCAGGGGCAGTACAAGAAGAAAAATGATCATAGGGGTGTAATAATAAAGACGACATATCTCTTACGTGCAGCAAGGACTACGATTGTGTTTGTACATATCTAGACAAAATAGATCTCTCCCACTCTAGATACATGCAAAGTATCTCCTTGTTTTGTACAAGATGAATTCAAATCTTACAATAAATTGGCAAGGTATCTATCTATTCAGAATAACGATCAAATTATACAACAACATCAACAGCTGCAACGGCCTCGACAGCAGAAGAGGCTGTTTGGGCGATATGTCCTGGAAGGATGGCATCAAGATTGCCTAGCTTGTCATGAACCATTAGCCCGAGGATGCCCATTTGAGCAGCACGTCCATTGTTCAATTCAATAGCACGCTTTCTCATTTTCATCTCTGGGCTAAACTTATCCCAACCAAAGTCGAATACACCGTTACGGAAATCTCCCTTGAACTCAGCAGGACTTTCGTCGAGAGAGTTTTGGTTCATACCCCATGGTGCCTTGTACTGATCTTGATTAGCAGCCTCCATCATAGCCCATGTGGCAAACATTTGTGCCCATACCATACCTG
>Ga0214477_100296_pt1 | contig 35840 bp, 26 predicted proteins | sample M1_20Mar14CPVII9_FD_165058 | JGI IMG/M metagenome (GOLD analysis project Ga0214477, IMG submission 165058) | Marine eukaryotic communities from Monterey Bay, California, United States - M1_20Mar14CPVII9sort6BwellC16 | ecosystem: Environmental > Aquatic > Marine > Unclassified | place: USA... | reverse complement strand
GGCACTACGGAAATGATCCCTGCATGTCTGGAGCTTCGTACCAGACCAAAACATTGTCGCGACGTAAAGTATACTGTTCAAACATGCACCATGTACATCACCTGCTACCATTGCAATAGATCGACCATCAACATGAGACTCTACAGTCGCCTGTATAGGTTCAACAAAGCATAGGATCTGAGTTGCAATAGCAATCACCTCTCCTGCTACCTCCTTCGTGCCAAACTTGCTTAGCATCTTCCGTGCAATCTTGACATAGCGACAGCCATCCTGGATGTAACCAAGCCGTGCCAAAAGCTGACCAAAGTAAACAAACCCCATGGGCGATACCGGAGTCATCCCTTGAGCTATGGATAGCTGAACCATTTTCAAGGTTACTATCGGTTGGGAAGCAGGCTTAATCATTTGGAAGGTAAGTTCCAATCGAGCGTAGAACTTCATTGCCATGATCTTTGCCTCGTCATCACACATTCTATAATCTATCAATTCTTGTTCGGTATATCCTTGGAGCAATATCTTCGTCTGTTCAATGTGAAACTTCATCTCCGTCTCCGAGTATGACTCAGGCATTTCCTCACCAAGTTGAGCCAGTACCAAGACAGATCTATTGGCTGATTCGGGAAGTTGGGAGGCAAATGCCAAAGCGATGACGTTGTAGTACAACGAGTTTAACTTGTCTTGGAAAGTCTTGGCATATCTTTGTATCTGATCGGAGAGTAGCTTAAGTCCGACAACATCTCCAGTTACTAACGCACATTTACTTGCCGCCTCAAACAAGTGCAGACTAAGGTTGTAATGTTCTTGCCAGTGACGTTTCCGAAGGAATGATATGCCATGGTCTGCAAAGGCATGAGCGGATACAAAGTCACTCATCTCCATAGCCTTGAGACTTGCCGTGAGGTTCAAATTGGCTACTAGGTTGCCTTGATCGGCATCCTCGACAGCTGCAGGGCCTCCGATATTGATCTGATTAGCAGCAGTGAATAACATGCCATTGTCTTGAATCTCCAGAGCTTGAGGGACTAGTGACACTCCATACTTAAAATGGAATAGAACACGATCTTGAGGCTGGACTGTATTATAGGCTGCTTCTTGTATCCAATCATGTCCAAAGACATAACTGTCATTAATCTTATCAACCAGACCGGCCTTAACGGCAATCTCGAGTGATTCTACCAAATTCTTACTAACCTTGGCCTCGAGGGCGTATATAAGGTCACAAGGTGAGCTTGAACCGAAGCAGGAGAGTGTAAACAGTGCATCTTGTACCTCCTGGGGTAATCGTTTAATAGAGTTCGATAAGAAGGTTGCAACATCATCGGGAAGTTTCGTAGATTGGATCTTCTCTTCATCCCATTCCCATCGTCGTCTACTCAAACTTAACCGGACCAATCCATCTCTACAAAGAGACATCATAAGTTGAGCAAAGAAGAGTGGATTGCCATTCGTCTTGTGATGGATAATCTCGGATAAACTCCACGTCAAACGGGGGAATAGACATAGCAAATCCGATATCATCATATTGATCATTTCTCTATCCATACAAGTCAATGTAATAACATTGGCCTTAACACCAAATGTTTGTACACTTGCCAACATATCCATAAATGGATGTCCAGCAAGCATACCCTCATCACGACATGATGCAAGGAAGTAGAATTGTCGACTACTACTACTACTACTACTACTTTCACTACTCGTCGAAGACCCCGAACTTAATAATAGCTGATTCACAACATTAATAGATGCCGGATCAGCCCACTGCACATCATCAAGAAACAGCACAATGGGTGCACCCGAACAACTTGCAATAACATCCACAAATTGACATAACAGATACTGTAACCGCTTCTGCGCATCAACACAATCCTGTGCCTCATCTTGTTCCAACTCTGTACTTTGACCAAGTATAACACTTAATTTTGGTATAACTTTTGTTAAATATCGTCCATCCGTTCCCAGGACCTTACGTAATTGACTAGCCACTAATTCTAAATGTACGGCACGACCATCTTGGAACATATTATCACAATAGTCGTTAAATGCTGAGGCTAATGCCGAGAAGGGCGTGGGTTGTTGCATTTGATCAAATTTACCTGATAGGAATAGTCCGCCGGTGCTTGATATGGAATTGCCTAATCGATTTGCTAATACACTTTTACCAATACCTGATGGTCCGACGATGATACCACATTCATTATGTTGATTTGGAGTATTATTCGCAGATATTGATCGTCGATATGAACTTTGTAATATACCAAATTCTAAATCACGTCCTAATTCATACCCATCCAATTGTAATCCTGTAACTGCCAATTTATCAATATTAACATCATATAAGTATTTGGTTGGTTGATCTATTAGTAGTTGTATATCAGTTTGTACATCGGACATTGATTTGTAGGCTTCATTGCCGCTTAGGTCACCGTGGATTGAATCAATCATGTTATGTATTAAATTGCATAGGGAGGTGGGTATACCTAGTACTTTTAGTTGATTTATTAAGTCTGATATGATGTTGTTTGAGTTTGTATTGCTTGCTGCTGTTGATGAACTGCCGTTGTTGATGGATGGTCCCTTCTTTCTAGACCGCCGTCGTTCTTCTCCATCTAAATCTTCTTCTTCTTCCTCTTCTACTACATTCACTGCCTCTTCTCCGTTATTGTTGAGAACTGGAGGGGGTACTGGTTCATTATGATCTAAATCACCAAATAAATCTCCAATTTCATTATCAATGTCATGATCTTGTACATTTAATTCGGTGAAGAATCCAGCTTGATAATTACGAACCTAAGAAGAAGAATATTTATGATGGAAAGAGAGGGAAATTTGGATGGGTGGGGATTAGTCTGAGATCATAAAAACACACAAGCTAATTGAGCCGATGCACAAGATATGCCCTTTTCTTCTACAAAAAAGATATGCACTTCTCTAATCTCCCTTCCGCACCATGTGGAACCAATCCAAGTCAATCCCCACATCTTTAACCCCAACGAATCCCCAGCCCTAAACAGAAATAACATATGAATATAACACACAAATAAGAAACGTACCCGTTCACTCTCACTTAATTTTTCATATGCCTCCTTTAATTTTAATTGTGCATTCATAACTAACTTTTCTAATACCTCTTGTGATATTGATGCTTGATTACCCGAGAATAATTGATATAGTACAATCCCCTGTTAAGAGAGAAGAGACAGTGAAAAAAAACGATGAGATTTTTTGATTGAGAATAAGAAAAGGGTGCATTATATCGCGAGCATACAAACCAGAATATTCACACACATATTAAATTGGTACGTACCAATGAATAGATGTGTTTATTCTCATCTCTAGACAAGCATTTCATTTGTTGCTGTTGAGAGTTTTGGGAGGGTGTTGTAAATTCAGCTCTTGATATATTTACTATTGGCTCATCGCCCTTATGCTGTTCCTCAGTAGAATTTAAGTGTATAACAATTGAATTAGACCAATTTGATATATCGTTGGGTAGTATTAACTCCTGTTGTTCTCCATCGCTGCCAATAGTGTAGGATAAGTTTAACTGACAGATTAACGATTGTGCAATATTTAATGCTGCGCATGTATATGAAGTTGAATTAATCTTGTTTGATATGCCTACGGATTGGTTTGGCGAGGGATATTGAGCTGAGGTGGTGGAGATTGAGTTTAAGGCTGAGTTTATCCATGTTGTTAATGGTATACCACCGCCATTATTTTTTGAGCTAGTTGTGCTGGTTTGTAGTTGTTCTTCTCCTACGCCTGACATGTTATAATAGTATCTAATACCGAAGAGAGGTTTGCGACAAAATCTTATTGCAGTAAAAACCTTGTGTTTATGCTCGACTGAAGTATTGAGTCGAGAGTCTAGAACCGTGTGAGTATGGAGTTGATCAGCCTGTCCAAGCGTAACAATAAGATCTATTTTGTTTTCTGGCCATTTATTGCCTCTAACAATAGCTTGTATCGTACCCTATTTGTCAGCAACAATATATTTTTTTCGAGTTGAACTTTTAGAGCGGTAGAACGACTACGACACCGTTGACATGTTGACATCATTAATGTCGTTAACCTCATTGAAGTTTAGGTTTCAAATAAGGGGTTATAGGTTAGAATCCCTACAAATAAGAGAACTGAAAGTAGGCTCAATTCATTTGTCTCAAAAACATAACAAGCAGCAATTACTTGTCGATGTGGTAAATTGCCACGATAATATACGGCTCAGCGGTGTTTGGAATAGCCCAATATACTCATTAATTGTAATTCATATCCTCTGATTATCCATCTAAAAGAATGGATATAAAAGACGTGTCAACAAAAGATCTATTATCGGAACATCCTTAGAAAGTTGGAACAACAAAAGTTAAACAAAGAACAAAGGCGTCGTAAACTACTAAATAAGAAGAGACATAACCAAGCAGGAGGTTGCAATAAAAAGAAGGTGCATTGTTTCCTACTAGCATGGTTAATCCAAGTTGGAACACTAACAAGGACGGTACGGCGGATGAGGTGCCATCGTCGTCTGAACTTCCAACCAAACAACAAACCGGTGTTGATACTTGCAACTCTTCAGAACAGCCACCAACCACGGCCTTATCATCACTACCGCCACCACTACCATCGTCTAAGCCTACCGCTACTACTGCTAAACCCAAGAAGACAATGGCCCAATCAATATTAGAGTTACTCGCCGCCCACAACTCCACATCCTCAACAACAACAACATCAAATACACAAACTACAACCCACTCTCTTCCTACTAAGAATAATATATCCGAAGCAGAACTAAAACGTCGTCGCGAAATAGAAATATCCATACGAAATAAGTCTAAACAAATAATTGACGAGAATGAACGATTATTAAAGTTGAAACCATTGACATTTAGTAAACCTACTTTTAAGTTACCACAAGAGGGCAGTGGGAGTACCTCAAGTTCAAGTTTGTCATCATTAGGTAAAAAGCGCAAGGCATCATCCATAACCAACTCATCTTCCACCATCTCAGCTTTCTCACCTTTACGATGCTACACCGGTACATCGACAAATCCAACATCAATATCAAATAATAATTGTTTCCAACTACAACAACTTGGTAGTAACAGAAATCATAGTGGTATATATGCTGCTAGTTCAAGTGCCTTACCCCCGCCTAGTAAACCTTATACTAATCCTTATGAAGACATTGCCAATAACAGCAATGGTATGGGGGGATACTTCCTGCCATACGGAAACAACAGACAGTATACACAAGAGGAAGTTAGAGGATTAGTTGACTTTGCTCATGAATGGATTACTCCTGATAGTATGAAGAGGAGGCGGATATAGTCTCCGGCTCCCCAAGGATGACCCTCAAGATGAAGTCCTTGAAACCCCGAGTTATATGATTGGGTATCTCCTTAACACCTTCCAAGAGATGGCTTGTGGACCCAAGAGGGAGAGATACATTTTTGACAATCCCCAAGAGGTTGTTGGGATTTTGATTACATTTTTGTAGATATCGAGGTATAGTATGTAAACTGTAGGATAACAATTTTGGCTAAGTTAGAAACTCCTCGCTGGTAGACGATATCCTTTCCTCTCCCAAACTCGGCAACCTACTTTCCCATCTTTCTCTTCTTAATACTAGTTTTGGTACGATCAGCCGGGACAAACAATATCGGCATAGCGAGTGCAAACTGATAGATGGAAGATAGTTTCCTACTATCTACCAATGGTATACGTGCATCTTCATTTGAAAAAGTTTCCCTTCCACTAACCACCCCATTCTTAATAAAGGAAATATCTAATACAGCCTCCTTAGCTCTCTCAAACCAATCGATTACATACGGTAGACCCTTTAGATTCCTTTCACTATCTTCTATGCCCATTTCAAAGAATGGTTCCATATCTATGTTGGGATGGCAATGAAATATCTTATTGATTGCCGCATTTTCTTTCAAGTATTGATTACAACCTAATAAACATGTAAGATGATGATTAGTGCTCAATATCTCCTCAATTGTATGGTTTGACGAAAATGTACTGTTTACACTTGTTTTGTCACATACTACTTTATAGAAGATCTGAGGAAGAGGTCGATCAATCGGATTGTTGTGAAGGTTGAGTTTCTTTAACTTGGTATTGGTTGCTAATCCCTCTGCAATGGCTTTGACACCTATTATACCGATTTGATTTCCTTGTAGTTCAAGGGTGTGTAGGTTGCAATTTGAATCTTCGAGTAATGTAGCGAGTGCTTGGCCTCCAGTATTCCCGATGAGATTTGCAGACAAGCACAGTTCCTCTACTGAGTTATGCTCTCTCATTGCCTCGACCATTGGGAGAAAGTGTTCATCGGTTATCCTACAGTCGTATAGGGTGATCTGTCTGAGATTTGTACACCTTCTCAAAGTAGCAGATATCTCGTTTTGTTGTAGATCATTGACAGAGTTCAAATTATAACATGTAATATCAAGGCGAGTGAGATTCTTATTTACTTGACACGCCTGCAGTATCTCGTCGGCAACTGTAATGCCATCATTTTGTAGTAAGCTGTTATAACGAATTGACAAACTTGTTATAGAGGAGTTGTTTTTGATACCATCATAAAATCCTCTGTTTGTGGCAATGTATGCATCAATGTTGGAAATGTTAACTTCCAAGTGTTCAAGATAAGTATTCGTAGCAACATATTGTCCAAGTGTATTAAAGTCACTGCCCAAACTAGAATTAAATATACCATCCTCATGATACGTGATACCATTCCCCGTATACAACTCCGTCAGAATGCTATTATTCTCTTTAACCTTACGCAGTATCTCTTTGCTATCCTCATTCATCATGAAAGTATAAGATAAGAGTATGTATGCGCTGTGTATGTTGATCGTTGGCGGTGCTCAACCCTGCTGCAGATATCTACTTTGACAGAAGAGGTATCAGTAGTACTGGTGACGCCGGCAGTGCAATATGACTTCTACTTACAGTTAGTATTGTATTGATAACTTTGAGGAAGAGTTTGCTGATTCTACAACAAGGATACCATCTAGCGTACCCTAACTACGATCACAAGATTACTACCGTCAGAAAGAGCGTTAATAACTGAATTATAGTGACGGTATTGCAATAATATTATAAACCAATACTATAATAGGCGCATGATAGAGATAGAGCTTTGATTGCTATTGCAAGTTGCGATACGTTTAGTCGCCAATAATCAAATTGTCATTGAAAAATAAATTTCTTTCTCTAGAGCAATACTGCTATGGCTGGCTCAATCGAGGGTTGTATGCAGTGGCAAGCAATTGGATGCTGCTAATAGGATATAAATCATCTCTCAACGGTCTATCGATTGGTAGTACTCTGGTTATATTATCCGCCGTATTCATTACGAATCAAAGAGACAAAAGACAAACATCAGTTTTTTTCAATAATTTTCAATACTATCTCCTCTATATCAAGATGAACGATAACAGCCAAGAGACGCTGCATAGGGTTGAGCAAAATGATGAAACATTAAAAAAGCTCTCAATAGGCAGTACAGAGGAGGGGTTCGACTTTAGTAGACTCGGTCTAGCCATTGCAACGAATACTCAAATCACAAAATTAGATGTATATCTTGATTCATATCATCAATATTTTGATTCGCTGCCGAACATTACTGATACAGGGTTTTATGATGGTCTTAGACAAAATACATCCATTAGCAATTTGTTCATTGATTGTTGTGTTTTCCGTCGTAATTTGAGTAGAGTAGGGCGGAAGATACTTCAGACATATCAAGAAAACAATAACCATCTTACAACATTAAATCTTATTAATGCAAATCTACAGGACAATGAAGGAGCTATTGAAATCGCCACAACTTTGCAATGTTGTGTAAATCTAACAAACATTAATCTATACCGCTGTGGTATAACTGCCGGTGAATTACCACCAATCGAAGCAATGAGGGGCTCCGGTCATTAGAACAGTTGTTTTTGAATGATAATAATATTGGTAATGCTGGATGTGAGGCGATTGCATCACTACTCGAAGATCCAAATTGTAATATACACACTATCCAAATATATAGTAACAATATTGGAAATGAGGGTGCAATATCACTTGTCAACGGTTTATCAAACAACAACGTGCTGAAAGAACTTGATCTTAACGACAATCCAATAGACCGGAGTAGTGCAGAGCGTCCCTTCTTCAATTTACTGTGCAATGCTTCAAGTATCAATGATACATACTTATCAAATCATACACTTGAAAAAGTAGAAGTGGATCGTCTTAATGTGTGGTCCTTTCTTCAAATGAATAAGTGCTCAAATAAAAGTCATGTTGCTATTAGAAAGATATTACTATACCACTCGGACATTGATATGGAGCCCTTTTTCGGTTGGGATATGGATGGGGAGTGGACTCTCAAAGCACTGCCTTATGTAGTTGCATGGTTTGATAAAGCTTGGATAGCCAAGGCATGTGATTTGGAGGAAGGTCGAGTAGCAGTTTTTGCACAAGAGTTGGAAAGAGATCGGATCAGTAGAAGAGCGTTAGCGTCAATTTATAAGTTTGCCAAGGCTATGCCATTACGATTTGTACCTGCCGATCATGTCAAAGCGGATAAAAAGAAACAGAAGAGAGTTAATTAGAATATAAGAGTTGAAAGATTGTATTTGGTAGATCAAGGAAGTATTTTACACGTTATCTCTAAATGTAATATACTCCGTACTGAATGGTGGATCAACCTTAACAACTCGTGCTCCCTCATTACTAGCCTGTGTAACCACAATCCTTCCCTTAACACCATATGACTGTGCAACCTGCATCATTGCCTTGGCAACTGAAAAGTCGGTCCGTTCCTTCTCTCGTTGTGTGAATATATCCCCCGACGCGCCGCCACATAATGCCATAACCGTCGGCCCTGCCCCACTCAAGTATGCACAACATGCACCAGCCTCCTCGGCACCCTTAATCATTGGATATAAGTGCTTATACATGGCTTCGGCACGTTGTGGTTGATGCATCCGATCTTGTACACCCCATTTTAAATTATCAAGATTACCCATCGATAAGGCATGTACGAGGAAGGCAACTCTACCGATATTAAAGGCCGCATCGGCACGTGATACGGTATCAGAGAGGACACTCCGTGCCGTGGATGTTTTACCAATAAACTCAGGTATGAACATTACCAACTGTGTGCCGGGTGGGCAGGAGACACGTTCTGTTACCCATCGTGTTCCATTATGGATACCAATTTGAAATCCACCATAGATGACCTATATTATATGCATTGGAGTGAATAGCGGTAGTTGTTGATTAATTGATGATATAAATTTGATTTGTAATCCATTATTGATATCCCACATGTGTTTTGTAGCATGCCAAGTAGGTAAATAAAAAAGTGAACATAAGATGTGAGCATTTTTTTATAAATAAATGAATTGCAAACCAATACCCTCAAATACACCCCCATAATCACACTAACACCAACTAAACTTACCGGTGCAACATTATCAGGATGTCCTTCAATAGTAGCAGCAATTTGTAATAAACTTTCACTACCCCAAACGGGTAAGCGATGTCCAGCTAATACCAACCCTGCAATAATCCCCGCAACAATTGCCGCACTGGAACTACCCAATCCACGTGCATACGGTATACGACTAACAACATGATACTTTAATGGTGGCATTGGTTTCTTGGCTGTTTCATATGCGGCTTTAACACCAGTAACTAGTAAGTTACTTTCATCTTTTGGCATTTCAGCAGCACCATCACCTTCTGCTGTAATTTCTAACTTGTCTGATCGGCTTACTGTAACTTCAGTCCATAAATCGACGGCTAATCCGATACAATCATATCCCGGACCACAATTAGCTGAACTGGCAGGAACACGAACAGTAACTGATTGACGAGGCTGGGAGTTTTCATCCTCCACTGCCATTCGAGCAGCGATACGACGTCTCATCCGTTCCTCGTGTGAATGTGGCATTAGTACTGTAGTATCATTACTTTCAGATTTGATAGATGAATTAATATCATATCCAATATCATATTCTGGATCTTGGAATATAAAGGATGTTTTCGAATTTAGTGGATGTCGTACATCTGTGGAGGAGGAGTAATTGGTGGATGATGATTTTAACTTTTTTTGAAGGAGGTAGTAGGAGACTGCGGCGCCGAGTGATCCTGCTAGAATTGCAGTGGTGGCTAGCTTGGTATTATCACTACTTGATGAGGACATTATCAATAGTAGCTCGGTATATCTAATATGCTATATTGAGGGTGAGGCACTTTAGTAGACATCATTCAGTAATACATTATGTGGTACGGTTGACAATTGAATCGCTGGCGATCAAACGCAAGTATTGTAGATAGAGCAGCAAACACTACTATTGTACAGCAGCACAATAATAGGTAAGCAATTGCAATAAAGAGCATCATATATCGAAAGTACCGTCACTATCTCAGTTATTAATAATACTCTTTCGAACAGAGCGACATAGTTCTTGAGATCATAGGCAGGGATACGCTAGTCGTATCCTTCTAAGTGAAAGCCCCCCCGCGCCCGCATACATCAAATTAGTACTAAACTCAACTCACCAATTACCTCTCAAACGATGGGATATTCCACTGATATATTCTTACCCGAACCACCTGAAAGCTGTATATGTGCTATATGTCATGATGTGTTGAAGGGGGCGTCGTCGTTTAACTGTGGTCACACTTTTTGTTCTTTATGTGTCGATGAAGTCCTCCGCCAGAGCAGCCCATCATGTCCTAATTGCCGTGCAGTTGTGGCAACGTCTAATCCAAATTATGTCGTTAAGGAAATTATTAATGGACTAACAGTACGCTGTCCATATGATGGCAGTAATAATAATGAGGAAATGGGTGATTGTGGTTGGACAGGTCAAGTGAAAGATATGGAAAGTCATGGACGGGTATGTGATTACAAAATCATTGAGTGTAATGTGAAGGGATGTACTCATTATTGTCAAAGGAAAGATATGCATATTCATACTGGTGATATGGATGTCAAACTGAAGCATATGGAGTTGAGTTTTACTAATAAGTTGAATGCAATTGAGGAAAAGTATGAAAATAGGATACATGAAGAGGTGGCAAGAGAGAGGTCAAGTCAGGAGTTCAATTTGAGACGTATGGAAGACAAATATGATAAAGAGATACAAACATTACAGAACACTATACAATCCAACGAGAGGAAATTACATTCATATGAGAAAATGTTTTATACATTAGAGCAGAACAATGGTCACTTTTCAAGAAGAATCAATACTTTGGAAAATGAATTGAATAATGTTGAAAATGAATTGAATCGACAGAAAGTGGAGGCAGCGGCGGCTATGGTGGAACTCCAGCGTTTTTGTACACACAATTCAACTAGGGGATACGGAGGTGGAGGCGGTGGATATGGCGGAAATGGTGGAAGAGGTGATGGATACTATGGTGGTCGGTGGTAAAGATGTCCTTTTGATAGACATAGAATCTTTATTTGGAATCGAATGGATTGCTTTGTTTAAGGTTTCTGTCATAAACAAATAACATATCTATCTACCAATAGTGCTACTCATATAACACATTTTCATCCTTATTTGCTGAGGGTATCAACTTTACAATTCGTCATAAGGTAACAGCTGCTACTCGTCGCTTCTCTTCCGCTTCTTATCATAAATTTTGGCATGATCAGCTGGTACAAATAGTAACGGCATAGCCTTGGCAAACTGATAAATGGATGATAACGTTCTTCTACTGAACCTATCTCTTTCCAACTCATGTACAAAAGCTGATTGCCTTTCGTCGAAATCACTTGCCTTGACTACCCAAGCTCTTTCAAACCATGCAACTACATAAGGTAGAGCCTTTAGAGTCCATTCACCGTCCTTATCCCATCCGAATAGTGGTTCCATATCAATGTCAGGATGGTGTTTGATAATCTTTTTTATAGCAACATGAGTTTTGTTCGTGCCCTTGTTCAATTGCAAAAATATATTGGCGAGCTCGCGATGATTCAATCGTAAAGATACAAATGTGTGATTAGATAGATATGTATCGTTGATACTTGATGTGTTGCATAACGATTTACAAAAAGAATCCTCGACACTACCTCCCTCCATATGTTGGTAAAAATTTATTGGATTGTGGCTGAGATTCAACTCTTTCAACTTTGTATTCTTGGCTAAGCTGTTGGCAATGAAGATTGCACCCTCATTCCTGATATGGTTATCAAGTAATTGGATGGTTTGTATATTACAATTTGGATCTTTAAGCAATGTAGCAAGTGCCTCACACCCACCATTTCCAATTAGATTATCATTTAAGAACAATTGTTCTAATGAACTACACCCCCTCATTGCCTCAATCATTGGCAATAGTTGATTGGCTGTTATGTTGCATTGGAAAAGATTGATATATCTGATATTTGTGCAACATTGTAAAGTTGTGGCGATTTCAATAGCTCCTTCATTGTGAAGATTTGTTGCCCGAAGAATATTTATAACTTTAAGACGGTTATTGTTTTCTTGGTAAGCCTTAAGTATCTCATACCCCACTCTAAAATCATGTATATATGCTGTACCACATTCAATAATTAGCTTATAAATCGATGTATTTTGTTTAAGACCGTCGTAAAATCCTCTATCAGTAACATTTAATGCGATGTCTCGAAGATAGACGTTACACGATGTGAGATGAGTATTTGTTGCAATGGCTTTACCTAGTCTATTAAAGTCGAAGCCCTCCTCCGCACTACCTATCGCAATCGTTGTTAATGAGTCATCATTATGTTCAACTCTATGCAGCGTCTCTTGGCGATTATCGTTCATATTGATATACTACAGGGCCGACAGGGCTATATAAAACAAAAAGGGTGTCTTATGTCCTTGATATCGTAATAAAAACGACGACTAATGTAACCAGAGTACTAACAATCGATAGACCGTTTAAAACTGATTTATATGCTATATTTTCAGCATCCAACTGCTCGTATTTGCATACCAATCATAAGTCACAGTTGAGCCAATATATTCGATCAATTGTATATTTTTCATCTCTCATAAAAGATACCGCTTTTGATATCCTTCATTCCGTTCCACATCCGCGCTCGTAAATTATGATAAATGGGTATGGTATACTTGACCGGCGAGGGCACAACGTTGACTATAACAAATATTATATTGAGAGTATATTCATGATCGCACAATATCATTGCTTTTTGGTCTCTTACAGATTTGTTGGTGGTGCTTCCGAGACAAAGTTTGGTAACTTGTAGTGTCGATGCTTTAATGAGGTTGATTATATGATATATGATATATGTTATATGGGTCGTCAGAAGAACAACAAGACGACATGGATTTGTCTCCTATCGGCATATGCCCTGGGCACTATTGACCATGCATATGCCTCGAACAATGAATATCAGCCAAATTTTACAAAACATCATCATGACGTAACATCAAACTCAAACTTGAACAGACAATCAAACTTGATAGGTATGATACCAATACCCAGACGTCAAAGCAGTTCACGACAATATACATCCAAAAGACGACGTAACAATACCACTAGATTACAATCTCAACCATCATCAACAGCAATACAAGTAACTAGTAAAAGAAAACAAATGTATCTAACATGCTTTGCAATTGTCTTTATATGGCAAACGCTCGGTACTCTCTTCTATTCCTACTATTACCATTGGCCAATACCACAGTCATTCTTCTATTCAGTTGATGCAGGAATGTCCATTGGATTTTGTACCGATGAACATGAGACTGAAATTGGTAGTAGAGCTTTTACAATTATACATATATTGTTAGGAGCTAGCTGTGTCGGTGGTGCGTTGATACTCATGGTTAGTTCTGTATTAGATGGTGTTGCATCTAAATCATCGGCGGTGTATAAACTTATATTAGAAAGAGATTCATTATCAAAGGCATTTCTGGGTACCAAGAGGGGGAGGTTTGGATCATCAGTACTTTGTCATCCATTCAATTGGGTAGACGAAAAAGAAGTTGGTGTTTTATCCTACTCAGATTTTAGAAAGGTATTATACAACAATGGCAAATTGGCATTGAACGATAAAGAATTCCATCGGGTATGCTCCTACTTTGATCCACAACATGAGGGGTGTATACGATATGACTACTTCATACAAAACTTTCACGGGATACATAAAATTGTTCCAATGAGTCGATTTGTTCATTGCAAATCATTCTTAACAAGAATATATGATGTGGTATCAAACATAATAACAAATGAATATAATCGGATATACTTGATATTTGTACTATGGGTTGGTATGGGGATCACTTGGGGAATGAAATCTCAACATTGGGATATTATAACAGCCACACATTTTGCAGTAAGTGCATTAGCAACGGGAGGATTGACAGCCCCGCCGGTTGATAGTACTACGGGCATATTACCAACCGGTCCAGCATTATTCTGTGGCTTTTATTGTTTATTCGGCATACCTCTCATGGCCCTAACACTTGCAAACTTTGCAAGGGTATTAGTATCCGGATATATAGTTCGAGAGGAGTTGGCTGCCATTACACGACCATTAACTCAAACGGAGTGTGTATTTGCTGCCAAAAGTTTATGTTCTACTGATCCTGCTATACATTTGAGTGATTATGTAGTGTTACAGTTGATGAGACAGGGAAAGTTAAGTATTGAGTCATTTGAATTCATGAAGAGACAGTATGAACTAATGGACCAGAAACGGTTCTGGATTAAAGTGGCAGATCAAGATCCTCTATGATTTGATTAGAGGTATAAGCTAACAAGAAAACGTCTAAAACTAGTTCTTTTCAAATGCTATACACAATTCAGTTTCATACTCTACACCTTTGTGCGCTTCTCACTCCTCCTTGGACCCTTCAGTCTCATCATCATCATCTCCTTCTTCTTCTTCTTCTTCCTTATCCACACTATCATCATCACTTTCAATACCAACAGCATCCCTTACTCCCTCAATCGACTTACCAACAGCCTCAAGATCAGCTTCTACACTATCTTGAACATCAGCAACCAGTGCATCAGTAGCCTCCATAACCTTATCCCCGAGATCTGATGCATCCTGTTCAACAATCTCACGAACATCAGTAGCACCCTGAACTACAGCCTTGGTTACATTACCTAATGCCTCCACAACCTCATCAGTATCTTGATCTTGCATTGCCATAAGTGTATCATCTGCAGCCTTGAAGATCACTTCCAAATCTTCTTCTACTACATCTTGTACTTTACTTACGACCTCATCAAGACTATCGCCTAATGCAGATGTTACTGTATCTAAATCCTTTTCAATAGTGGATCTTGCATTACTTGCCATGTTTGATACAGACTTTTGTACATCTTCGGCAGCATTCACAACCTTTTGTACTTGCTTCTCTGTATCTGTTGTACGGTCGTCAATAGACTTAGACTTCTCAACACGTAATTCAGCAGATAAGTCATTCAACAATTGTGATTCATCTTCTAATAATGTACTACCCTGCTTAATGAATACTCTTAATGTTTCAAAGATTGGTCCAGATGAACGACTAATACGTACATTTTCATCAACATAGGGTGTATCAAATGTACCCTGCTGTAACCACTCACCAAGTATATTATTAATACCTAATATATCACTACCATTTGGTTCCAAGAATGATGATGTTCCCGCAACATTTAATATAGTTGAACTTAATGCAATCTTTGTCCTTAGTATTGGTTGTACACTTTCAATACTAGCTCTGTGTACTAATACAATCTTTGATTTTTTAACTTGTAATGGATTTATGTTGATGTTTCCTAGTAGATTTTGTAATGGAGATGATTCATTGGGTAGTAGTACTGATTCTAACGTGTTTAATGGTGTGATTTCAATAACATTATCTACACGATTGATATTGTATTCACCTGATATGCCAGTGCCGCCAGTTGTTCCATCGTTGCGTATACGTTGTGTAACTTGAATAGAATTTTGGATAGATTGTTGTAGAGGAGATAGTTTGGAGTTGTTTGATTTGTTAAATGATAATAATGGTGATCGTTTCTTCTTCTTTTTATTATCATCTGAAGTACTACTAGTATCAAATCGACGTCTAATATCACTAGTAGGTAAATTGGCAGTACATATCAACTTCCAATCACCTAACAAACTCTTCTCATTAATCTCACTCGAAGAACTTCCAACTAATCCCTCTAAACTACTAATTGCATTTTGTAACTTGATTTTATCAGATGGACGATTGATAAACTTTCCTGTGGGTGTATTATTGGTTAATGTTAATGCTAAAGCTAATAGTTTGTTACGACTATGTAGTATCTCTTCTGGATCTCCCGAGTAGTAAGAGGAGGTAGAGGTAGTTGAGTCGTCGTCGAGTGTTGCATCGGATGGGATTTCATCAACTATTGTAGAATGTAGTTTTGATGATGATGATGATGATGATGATGATGAGCGTGAGATTATGGTATATCGATGATTGTATTGTTGTTGAATAGTAGCAGGGCTTTGAGGAGAATACCGAGCAAAAGGTTGAAATGCAAATGATACACAAGATGTGAGCAGAAAAAGTAGGAGTGTTGTTGCAATGGTTGTTGGTATAGCCATCTTTGTTTGCCTAATTGCCGCTGCTATTATTGTTAACTGACGAGGTGCACCCTCCTTCTCTTCTATTTGATACTCTCTTTAGCATATATTGATATTGCACTGTTTATTCTTCTGTACTCTACCATCTACTCTCCGTTCAATCTCAATCTTCTTCTTTGCAATTTTTCATTTTGTGTTTGAGAAAGGGTGGGGGATACCGTTGGCCGAAAAGACGGCCGTTAGGATAGATTGGTATTAAAGTGACTAATGACACACAAAAGAAGGTGATTCTTTCTTTGTTTTGGTAAGCCCCATTCATTCTGAGTACCATGTCACATTAAACTTTCTTACTCTCAATCTCAAAAATTGAGTCGAAGATAAGGTGTTTGCAAAGAGCGGAGAGTACTGGATCTATTGCAACAACAAATACAATATCATCTCAATTATAATACTAATATTGATCTTCTATTCATACATATCAGTGTGTATAGCTACCACTAGTACTAAAGAAGCAGCGGTTCTAGGGAGTACCCTTGCAATTGCAATTATATTCATCGATCTTTACATGTACAAATCTCAACAAGTAAGAGGGTTATGAAGGCGATTCTTAGCTCTCTTAGATCAGAAGAACGAGATCTACACGTTTATGGTATTATTAACCTCTGAAATGGACCTTGAAATGAAAAGTGTTCAACTTGAGCAAGGGCTACATTTTGCAAATCACCGTCGGAGGTCCATTTTTTGGTAGTGGAGATGAACTCATCAGATTTTGATGATAAGACAACCATTAGAATCGTAATCAAATTCTACATCAATCTAACATTAAGAACGATAATATAAGAGATTTACAGTTCGGTGGGACCTCACGTGATATAAACACAGCTCTGCCAAGGGCATCACCTCAGAAAGACACCCGAAACCCCGACAAAGAAGAAGAAGAAAGACAAAGAAGAAGAACTAAGACCCCGACCCCGACCAGAACTAAGAAGAAGAACAGAGACAAAGACAAAGAAGAAGACCCGAGCGGCGGGGCCGCATACACTTATCATGACTGTAGTGGAAGTAGAGACAGGTTGATTGTTTGTTGTTGTTGATGAACTACTATTACTACTAGTGGATGATGATGCAACTAGCGTTGCACCATCACCGCCAGTAGTAGATAGTTCATGTTTGTTGGTACGAATGACAGTAATGCTTATTGTTACGAGTGGTGATGGTGTTATTGGTACGTTGTTTGATCAGTTAGTTGGCATTAGTGGAGTATGGATTGTTGATACGAGCGAAGCGAGTAGTATGTTATCATCAACTGATGATACGAATGCGCAGCATGAGTATCTTGTGAAGGAGCGTCAGCGACTGAACAGACAAGGCGTAGCTGAGTCTGTTATTCTTTATCGACGACGACTGAGCGGCAGCGAAGGAGGAGGAGATCAACAATAACGAATGAGCGTAGCGAATGAGTATGATGTTAGTGATAATGATGATGATGATATTAAATATTAACCTCTGAAGAGTACTAAATAATGGAATCCATGGCTGCCGCCGGCTCCAAAATCTGACGATCTGACCCCCTCTCGAGTTGAGTTGATTGATAAAGGGTTCATATTTGGTCTCCTAACTACCACCAATGAGTAGAGCTTGATGAGAGGATCATTTTACACTAAAAATCAACTCAATAGGGGTAGTACAAGAGAAGTTATGATACAATTAGTGATTAAGATATGGTGTAAGGGTACTACCTTGGATCTTATTACATAATATAAGCTTGGTATGACGTTATTGATGGGATTAGTGGATGGTAGTCAACAACTGTATAATACCATACCAATGTCTAGTAAGGGTGAGAGTATAATACTCAAGGATACCGAATTTTGGTAAGATACACTTGTCAATTGAAAAATGGCAGTGGCTGTTACACCAATAATACACATCAACATTCGATCATTATGTATGCTATTAGCGTGGAGATATGATATACACGTTGGTAGGATGAGGTAGTAGTTCAAAAACAAAAGGATACTCCTCCCCACCCGAGGGGTATCCTTGGTATTTATGTTGGTAGGAGGGGTGGGGTTGGTTGGTGATGAATGGTGACATGATACGTCCCTACGACGGTAATGGCACGGTACTATCATGTGATATGCTATTGTGTCATCTCTGAACCTCCAAACGGTGTTTTATATAATCGTATCCTCGTCTACCATCCCCAAGTTTGAGGCTGCTTTTTCTCCGTGTAATACATAATAGATGTATCATATACTCCTACCAACTCTCGTATAAACATAACTTGTGTATTGTACATTTGATTTCTAAGTTTAATACTTTGTTTGTTTGTTTATCCTCAGTTCAACATATATCATTCTATACCAACAAGAAGTATACAACAACTATTCGTATCTGGAAACGAGCGGCCGTTATGGCAATCTCTCATTAGCCAACCAATTGTACTACCAATATCATTTGTAATACCTATACCAATGATGTTTGCCGCCTTAATAGTCCATGTTCACGAGATAGAAGCTTGATACTACCTCCTTCTACATATGTTCACTTCACTCATCCTTAGACTCTTCAGTCTCATCGTCATCTCCTTCTTCATCTCCTTCTTCTTCTTCTTCTTCCTTATCCACACTGTCACTTTCAATACCAACTGCATCCCTTACTCCCTCAATCGACTTACCAACGGCCTCCAAATTAGCTTCTACACTATCTTGAACGTCAGCAACCAATGCATCAGTCGCCTTGACTACCTTATCCCCGAGTTCCTCTACATCCTGACTAACAATCTCACGAACATCCGAAGCACCCTTCGCAACAGCCTTGGTTACATTACCTAATGCCTCTACAACCTCATTTGTATCTTGATCTTGCATTGCCATAAGTGTATCATCTGCAGCCTTGAAGATCACTTCTAAATCTTCTTCTACTACATCTTGTACTTTACTTACGACCTCATCCATACTATCGCCTAATGCTGAAGTTACTGTATCTAAATCCTTTTCAATAGTGGATCTTGCATTACTTGCCATGTTTGATACAGACTTTTGTACATCTTCAGCTGCATTCACAACCTTTTGCACCTGCTTTTCTGTATCACTTGTACGATCATCGATCGACTTACTCTTCTCTAATTGCAACTCTGCTGATAGATTATCAAACAATTGTGATTCATCTTGTAATAATGTACTACCCTGTTTTACAAATACCCTTAAAGTTTCAAAGATTGGTCCAGACGAACGACTAATACGTACATCTTCATCAACATAGGGTGTATCAAATGTACCCTGCTGTAACCACTCACCAAGTATATTATTAATACCTAATATATCACTACCATTTGGTTCCAAGAATGATGATGATCCCGCAACATTAAGTATAGTTGAACTTAATGCAATTCTAGTACGTAATATTGGTTTTACACTTTCAATACTAGCTCTGTGTACTAATACAATCTTTGATTTTTTAACTTGTAATGGATTTATATTGATATTACTTAGTATGTTTTGTAATGGAGATGATTCATTGGGTAGTAGTACTGATTCTAATGTGTTTAATGGTGTAATTTCAATAACATTATCTACACGATTGATGTTGTATTCACCTGATATACCAGAGCCGCCAGTTGTGCCGTCATTTCGTATACGTTGTGTAACTTGAATAGAATTTTGGATCGATGTTTGTAGAGGAGATAGTTTTGATTTGTTTGATTTTGAGTTAAAGGATGATAATGGTGATCGTCGTTTCTTCTTCTTTTTACTGTCATCTGAAGAGGTATTACTATCAAATCGACGTCGAATATCACTAGTGGGTAAATTGGCAGTACATATCAACTTCCAATCACCTAACAAACTTTTCTCATTAATCTCACTAGAAGAACTTCCAACTAAACCCTCTAAATTATTAATTGCATTCTGTAACTTGATTTTATCAGATGGACGATTGATAAATATCTTACCAGATGGTGTATTATTGGTTAGTGTTAATGCTAATGCTAGGAGTTTGTTTCGACTTTGTAATATCTCTTCTGGATCTCCCGAGTAGAATGAAGAGGAGGAGGAGGTAGAGGAGTTAGAGTCATCGTCGAGTGTTGCATTGGATGGGATTTCATCAACTATTGTAGAATATAGTTTTGATGATGATGAGCGTGAGATGGTATATCGATGATTATATTGTTGGATAGCAGAATACCGAGCAGAAGGTTGAAATGCAAATGATACACAAGATGTGATCTGTAGAAGAAGGAGGAGTGTTGCAACTGTGTAGGAGGGAGTTGCAATCTTCATTGTTTTTTCGTGGTCGATATATGACTTGCAATTATTTGTCAACTGCTGCTATTGTTGTGTGCAATAGGTATTATATATTAGGGCAGGCCGCGGCAGTCGTCGTCATTCATTTTAGTACCTACGATAACTTCATTTCATAATTTGTGTGCTGGCAGGATACCAATGGGTATCCTTCGCAGACATTTATAAGTAAATGCATGCAACTTTCAAAACTGCATAGGAAAGAATAGTTAGCCATCCTATTCGTCATCGTACTGTGGACTCTTAACGGGATACAGGCTGTAATATCTTCTTCCCCAGGCAACGGCCTCAGCCAAAATACATGATTCGTGTATTGTCTGAGATAGTTACATTTGTAATTGTAATAGTAATAAAAAGATATACGATATCAGAGTATCAGACATTGACATTATTATTATCATTGGCTTAAACTTAATGATCACTAGTAGAGTAGAAAGCTAGTCATATCTTGTTCATGCTTATGATATATGGTTCTCTATCATAGTCTTTAACTCTAATTCTGATGTAATATTTGATACTGATACACTCCGGGAACATCCTTTCGATTTATTAGAATTAGATAGATCATCGCTTTCTCTTTCTCACTTCTACTTTCATACTCTCGGAATCAAATAACGATGGCATACTGTGTGTAAAGTTGTATAGAAGCGATAAACCAGAGTCATCCATACCCATCCAAGCTATTACATGTGGTATCATGTTCAGTTCCATATCTAAGAATTCCTCCTTGTTTTTATCACCATTCATAAAGTAGTACTGTATGATCTTTTGGCGGACTACCGCAGCTTTACTTTCAAGTTTGTTCAAATCCAAATAAGGGGAAAGATCAAAATCACCAATTCTCCCGCCAATGTTCTTGAGTGTATGATTAGATGTGTAAATGCTTTCGATGCTTGATGCGTTACAGAGAACTTGAATAAGAACGTTAACTCCTATATAGGTAGCTCGGCTTTGGTAGTTCTCAAGGTACAAAGTCTCTAGTCTGCTATTGCCAACAATGGCATTTGCAAAACCAATTAAGATGTTATCTTCCATGGTAACATTACCTTGGAGGATGAGTTGTGTTATGCCTGATGTAGGACGATGTAATATAGTTGAAAGTGCCATCCAACCTACAGTGGTGATAGACGTGCAATATGATAGATTTAGTATCGATAACGAGCTGATACCTCCTAGTGCATTTGCCATTGAAGGTATTACTGAATCGTTGATGCCTCTATTTTCACTCAAGTATAGTTCATCTAATGGGACATAGGAGGTTCGCAATGTATTAAAGAAGATTTGCCACACCTCTGGACTGATGTTTCGGTTGCATTCAAGATTTAGCTTTCTTAATTTGATATTGTTTCCGAGAGAATTCGTTAGCATGCCCAAGGTTGTATTACCAAGGCATTGAACAGTGAGCTCTTCTAACATAGCGCCCGGGTTAGACAAGCACTGACAAAAGGCATCCCAACCATCAAAGGTGGAGTATCTACTATTTGCAAACGTCAACGTCTTCAATGTTGAATTGTTACCCAATAAACGTAATCCATCATCATTGATATAATCACAGCCAAATATATCAAGCTTTTCTATTCCAGAATCTGGCCTTAACACCGAGTTAAGAAGAGTCCTCCATCCATATTGGTTGAGAGCGTGGTTGAGAGAGTTGAGAGACGACTCTTCTTTGACAGACGAAATGATGAGGCTCTTCAGATTTGTACTGGCTCCAAAGCTACGTGCCAATTCAGCTAACACTCGATCATCGAGATGATTATCACTTATATTGAGTTCTTCTAATGTAGAATTGTTCGAAAATTTTTGTAAGAATGATTGCATCCCAATTGTTGTAATTGAACCGATTTGTTGCATGGATAACTTCTTTACTGTACTGTTTCTTCCTAACGTAGCCCCTAATATAGCCGCCCCTTCATCAGTAATATCATTTCCGCTCAAAATTAGCTCTCTTAACTTTGTTGTTGTTTGTAACATGTTCCCTAATTCTACTATCCAATTCGTCGTTTTGTTGTTCATGTTCAACTCAACTTTCTAAGGGATTGATACGTTTCCAATGTAGATATGGATTTGGCCATTAACTCATCGTCCCCTCCACAACAATAAATATCTAAATACCGTATATACTTGTTATTAATTGATAAGAGAAACTTAGGACTGAGCTCGTGAGCATCCGCCAAGTCCAAACTTCGGAGATTGTTATTATGCTCAAAAAATGGCAACAATATTGCAGATATATCTTCACCATATTTATCAATATAAAGATTGGCCAAAGTCAGAATTTTCACAGACCTATTACCAGCAAGCCCTCTGTAGAATGCCTTCATGTTTGATATACACTTTTCTGTGTCATCATCTTCAGGGTTAGCCACAAATAAATACTTGATATGTGTGTTCTCTGAAATAGCTCGGCCTTCTTTTTCCCAATCAACAAACTGATCACGTTCATCAAGACTAACTTCAAGTTGATTTAAAGTAGGGTCATGCGTTTCAGCCGGAGGAGAATATCATCCTCATCCACTTTCATCCATTCATCATCATCATAAGATGATGTCGTCCGATAAGATGCATCATCATCTTCATCCATTTCTTCTTCTACACTCCGCCTACTGACGTCTTCCATCCCTCCTTCACCATTATCCTCTAATATATTTTCATCGACCATCGTACTATCTATGCAGACTTATTGAATGCAGCGGCGGCCTGTATGGGATAGGTATTATGGGTGTATTAAATTGTGTACTAAAGGATACCGCTAGCGTATCCTCACCTTACTAAATAAATAATACCTCTACGATCACCAGGCTACTTGTATTTGAAAGACCAGTAAAAACTGATATAGTGACAGTACTGTGAGTGTAGTATCATGTGCTTTATTGCAATATAGTAATCTAACTCTATTTAGTACTACCCTATCATCGTCTGTCGCCACTAACCACTAATATAAATAATGCGTTTTATCGCCATTATTGTAGAAGAGTATCAAAAATTGAGCTTGTGAAATGCTTCCTTGAAGCTACAACTTTGACCCTCGATTGGTATGCAATGGCAAGCAGTTGGAGGCTGAAAATATAGGATGTATATCAGTTTTTAACGCCCTATCGATTGGTATTACTCTTGATAAGGCACGCTCATCTTTTTTTCAATATTTTAGTTGTAGTATACCGCTGAGCCGCTGACACCTGAATAACAAGATATGAGCGAATGGTTATGCCGTCGTGAGAGGAGTGATCTCAACGAAGAGTTGTTGCGTAGTGTTGAGCAGAATGATGGCTCATTTATGACGCTGACATTGAACAGGCATTATGTTGGATTGGACTTTTCTAGACTAAGTACAGCTATTGCAACGAATACAAAAATTGAACATTTAGAAATTGATTATAATATGCTGAACATTACTGGTACGGGATTATGTGAGAGTCTGAAACAAAATACATCAATTTATGATTTAGTTATCAGGGGCAATGAGCTTCCTTTGGTTAGTACAGTTGGCGTTGGAATACTGCAGGCATACCAAGAAAACAGTACAAACCTTCTTTACCTTCGCCTCATGGATTGTAATATACATACATCAACAAATCCGCACAACGAAGGAGCTATTGAAATCGCCACAACTTTGCAATGCTGTACAAATCTGAAAATGATTCATTTAATTGACTGCAACATAACAGATTATCAATTGCTACCAATGGTTGTTGAGGCAATGAGGGGACTTCATTCATTAGGGCAACTTCATTTGAATGATAATTTTATTAGGGATGAAGGATGTCAGGCACTGGCAACATTACTCGAAGGTGCAAATTGTAATATACAAATTCTTCAATTAGAGGGTAATGAGATAACCAATGAGGGAGTGATCATTCTCGTCAATAGTTTAGCAAACAACATCAAGTTAAGGAGTATTGACCTTAACAGTAATCCAGTTGATCGGAATTCGCTTGACACTGTTTTACACGGTGTACTTCCTGGGTTATTATGCAACATATCAAGTGTCGATAGTATATATTCATCGAATCATACATTCGAAGATTTGGACATTAGTGATCGTAATAATGATACGACGAACAGATGGTTGAGGTCACAACATGTTAGATCTCTACTCCGTATGAATGAGTCTATAGTTAAAAGACATGTTGCTATCAAAAAGATATTACGATACCTTCCCAACATTGATATGGAACCGTTATTTGGCTTAGATTCGGAAGCGGAACAGAGTTTAAAAGCCCTGCCTTTTGTTATTGACTGGTTTAATATCAAGGCTAGTGCAGTTGTGGTTGACGACGAAGATAGTTCCCTATCGAGTGTATCCGATGAAGGGGAAAGTTATGATTACCGCATAGAAGAGAAAAAGCTCTCGGCAATCTTCCAGTTTGCACGTGCTATGCCATTACATTTTGTCCCGTCTACACCTGACATGATACTGCTTCATGAGGATACGAGGGATAAACTTGAAGACGAGAAGACGAAGCTGGAAAGACAAATAGATAGCATGCTCAAGACCAAGAAGGATTTGGAAGATAGGATAAAGGCCAAAGATGAGACAATCGAGAATCTCCGAGGGCTGTCGGATTCGATTAGTAATGTCAAAGTAGACGATAAGAAGCGGAAGAGAAGTTAGGCTTTGTGGGAAGTAATATAGGCTTAGTAGATAAGCATAAGACACAAACTTCATTAATGAATTATATTACTCATCCTAACACAGACACTAACACAATCCTCCCACATTATAAACAATACATACACACACAAACAGACTGTATTGTTGTAGGGATTCACTGATTCACAGTAGCATGGAAATGAGACGATACCTAGACCTAAAGGCAGCCTGTCATCTACTCCCAAGGAGCAGTATCCATCGACATGCTCTCATCACTAACAAGTCCCATGTAAGGGTCATAATAATCCTCTCCTCGTGCCTCCATTGATACTGACATGACACCAGTACTGCTTGTGGTAAATGCAACTGGACGAGCAACATGTGACGCTTTGCCACTCGATTTGCCAAACGCTTTACCAGACTTTGTGAACATTTTCTCGGCCTTTACAGATTTTGTCGAGATCTTCTGTGCCTTGGGGTCATATGTCGCTACCTTAGTAGTAGCATGATATGCCTTGGTTGATTTACCAGCATGTCCAAATGCTTTTGCAGATTTTGTAGACTTGGCATGATAAGTATGATGAACTGGATAGCTCATTGAATGAGATTCTCCCTTACTGCTCTTTCCCTTGCCGCTCTTCCCCTTGCTGCTCTTGTTGCTCTTGACACTCTTGGCAACTGGTACATGACGAACGGGTGGCATTGTAGGATAAGGTACCGGAGCAGGAGTCACTGGAGACGGTGTAACCACAGGTTCAACAGGTGACGAAGTAGTAGGAGACTCAGTCTCAACAACTAGCGGCAATACAACCGGTGGTGTATAATTATCAACCTTAACCCACCCGATAGTATCCCCTTGAGATTCAACTGGAATACAATCATTCAACTTGTACGCCCATGCAATTGTATTACGAACAATAACATTATCTTTATTAATACCAAATAGAATTAACATAATACCACCTGGTAATAAATCAGTCTGTTCACTTAGTGGTATAGTATTGTCAATTTTGGAGGCGATACTGGGGTAGGTAATCTTATCCCCGTCATATAGTTCGGTATCAAAGTAGGTTGAATTTTGATTAATAATGTCGGCAATCTTATTATCAAATTCAACAAATGTTACTGAGGTAATCTTAGTTGGTACTGGATCTTTCGTTTGCATGATACGCTGCTCATTGTGTTGATGAGTATCGATGGTATCCTGAGCATGCTTAATATGGGATGAGATATCAGGTACCACATCTAATAGACGTTTCATATTGGTACTATTATTCTTGTCCTTGATACGATGATTGACACTACTACTCTTTTCTACGATGCCATTAGTATCATCCTTCCCTGAGACACGCAAGGCACGACGACGACGACTACCGAAGGGATTACTCTCGGCAATTACATCATCAGCACTAGCATCATCATCGGCACCGTAGGTATAGAAACATATCGATCCATCAATACCAACATTATTAGATAATGTTTCATCATTACAATTTTTTTGTAAATCCATTTCAAAGTTGAAGATTGATGGTGCATAGTTACAGAGCTCTTCGTCGTCGTCGTCTATGGTTGTAGCCTCAGCGTCGACTTCTGATTGACGTAGTGCCTGTGCGGCTAAGCCTGCATCATGTCCATATGTATAGTAATAGGCTGCTTCTTCTTCAGAAGAGCTACTATCAAATATGGACGATAGTTGTTCGATTTCCCATGGAGTTAGACTACTTAGACGACGACGCTCGATATCTTTGTTATCATCATTCTTGCTCACTTCATTTGTAGTAGAAGCTTGAGCCACTGCTAAGCCAAGTACAACGATTGCAATTCTCATCATCATCCGTTACACTTATATTGTTGAGATGATAGATAATATGATATTGATTGCATAAGAAGAAGGAAGGCTGATTGGTTGAAGTGTTTCACATGAAAGTTTGGGCAGTAGATGATCATCTGCCCCGCCATGGCAGCAGCATAGATTGAGCCCTTTTCTGGTATCTATCCGACAAAAATTATGATTTGAGAAGCCAAACAGCAACACAAGAAGTGGCTCTGCGAGATTTGTAGTGAAGCTTAACAGATCTTATGTCCTTACTCACTGCATAAGCATATTAATGTCAATATGAGTATCATGAGTGCTGTCTAGAGCAATGGATAGAGAGGAGAGTCTTCATATTATTGATACAGAGCTCTGAGATTGAGATCCATATATCAACACAAAAACACATGAGATATGATCTCTTATATGCAAGTACTCAGCATTCAGTTTCCAAGCTATGTATCCTTCCCACTTGACTGTCTGTCAATTCAATTGATCATCGAGATCACGAAACTCTCTCCCCATTCTCCCCGATTTCATTTCCCTTTCCCGAAACTAAGAACTGAGATCAGACATAAACCTTTCGTATGTAGTTGGACTAAAGTGTATATCTCCTCAACTCAAAACCCAATCCACACAGTGAGCACAGAGATTGCATTGTGACATAGAGTCATTTACAGGCCTGAAGCTTCTAGGGAACATGACATTTTAATCAGCCACTCGGACAGGTTAGACAACAAATACAAACTCTCAAAAACCTCTCAAGATTGACCATGCATGTTGGGTCTATTCTATCGTATATGGTTCACTATCCATTGCAATAGAGCAGCTCATAAAATCATCATATCGATCAGTAATAGAGCAGCTCATAAATATCATCAATCGATATTAGCCAAAGCAAGCTATCTAAATTGTCATCGATCGTCGTCATCTTTGTCGGTCGTCATCATATTATTATACCACATCAATAGCACACAATCATGAACAGCATCCCTGAAAGTGCCAAGATGGAAGAGGGCGGCTTTGTAGATGAGGCTGTTCCTTCTACAAGCAGTTCTACTACTTCCACTTCTTCTACGTCCTCCGCCAAGGCTAGATCACGTCTCTCAACTGTCTCCAAGAAATATGATGTCGATGGAGATGGTGAATTGGACGATGCTGAGCTAGCCAGTAAGTTACTATCTTTGACATCACGTGTTGTATAATCGTATGATATGAGTTATTGCAATCAATATAGACATATCTTGTGTCTTATATCTAACATAACTTCGCCTCTCTCTTGATACACAATGCAATACAGTGCGTAAGATGGATGTATCCGGTCGTGGATATTTAACAAATGACAAGGTGTACAAGTTGATGGAAGAATCGCTAAGGTTGCAAAAGGATGTCTTTAAGATGAAGAAGATGATTGTCGGGTGAGTGAAAGTAGTTTTATGCATATGATATGTCTCATTATGTTTTGTTCACGTTCATGTATATTTGTTCGTATATCATATGCCATGTACATATCTAACTGATCTATTCTCTTCTCTATTAATCTCAATATACACTATCATAGACTCCTTGTGTTCGTTGTCATCCTAGCTCTGTCTAATCTAGGCACATCATTCGCCTCGGCCATCCTTGCCAAAGATACAACAACAAATGATAATAATGAATTAGTTAATAAGAAGACAGGCGAGGCAGTTGCCACCGACCAAGCCATTGAGCGGTATGAATCTGAAGAACTAACCAATGAAGAAACATCAAGACGTTTAGTTCGATATGGTGTAACCTCGGGATCATTCACTTCCATGTCAACAGAGAATGCTCTTGATCTGTGGAAGAAATGTAAGAGGGGAAACAAGATTGTCAAGTTAACATATCTATGGGCAGATGGGGAACTTGCCGAGAGGACAGTTTGTGGTAATGACTGGACTTGTGCACGTCCATCGGACTTTACACGCAGACCAACAAAAACGGGCAAACTTTGTGTCCAAGGGACGAGTCCGCTAGAATATGTGTACATCAATCCCGATCCTACCGATAGTAATAAGTATATCATTTCGGCTGATAACATGGATGTATTAACAGCTGACTTATCAGAGACATGTGAAGACGATGAGGATTGTGACGACGGACTTGAATGTCTTATTGAACAAGGTGAAAGTGTTGGATCGTGTATCACAACCTCAACATTTTGTACATCAGATGCAAAGATATGTCCAGATGGTACACCCTTGAGCCGTGTCGGACCTAATTGTGAATTCCCTGAATGTCCGGAAACCACCACATCAACATCAACCACGTCAACCACCACTAGGTAAGGAGAAGTCACAGATTCTGTTGAAAATCATATCTTGTGCATATGATATGTACCTTTTTGCACTTTTGCTAATAAACGATACTCTCTCTCTCTTCAAAGTACAACCACTTACACTAAACCTCCAACAACCACATCAACCAGTACTACAAGCACAACCTCATCGACATCAACCACGTCAACCACATCAACCACATCAACTACTACGGAATCCGAAGCAGAAGAGACAACGACTCAAGTCCCAGAAGTAGGAGGTCCTGTAGTAGGAAACATTCCCCCGCCCAGTGCTAACTGCGACAAGAATCAAGATTTAGACGATGGTACAAATCAGGATTGCATCAACTCTGATACTGCCTTTGGGGACTTATGTGGTAGCAACGGAGTTTGTGGCGAGTGTGAGATCGGTACAGCGAGGGTTCATGATACAAGGCCAGTCTGTGTTGACCAATCTGGTGGGGTTGGTATTTGGGCGTGTAATGTCAGTGAAGAGTGTACAGTAGCAGGAACAACCTGCAGCTCTCCATCATGTGCTGCCTTTGATAATGGCAAGTACTGCAGCTTAGACCATGATGCAGATGCTTGTTTTACTACTGGCGGAGGAACTGCAGGAGGGTCGCAGCAAGCCCCAGAAGAACTAGTGGATGAATGCGATTCTACTATCAACTTAGACGACGGTACAAATCAGGATTGCATCGACCTGTATCAGAGCAGTAGGAATTACTGTGACCCCAAAGCAAATGTTTGTGGACAATGTGTGATTGGTACCACTAGAGATGACGATGACGAACGTCCTTTATGTCTTGATCAGGGTAATGGGGTATCAGTTTGGGGATGCGAAGACTCATCATGTACATCAGGAACGTGTGGTTCCCCCTCATGTGTTGCCGGTATTCCCAACTACTGCCATGCTGATCACGATACAGACTACGGATGTGTTACAGTTAGTGGTGACGGAATGGCAGGAGGCCAGCAAGCACCGGAAGAACTTGATACATGCACATCTAATGACGAATGCGCTACTAACGGGGACGGCAAGGACTTCTGTAATAAGGAGGTGCCGACTTACACTCTTGGGGTTTGTGGTGAATGTGAGATTGGTACATCTAGATTAGATAATCAGCGTCCTTTATGTATTGATCAGGGCAATGGTATTGCCATTTGGGGGTGTGACGATTCGTCATGTACAGTAGAAGGAACCTCGTGTGGGTCTCCATCATGTGCTGCTGACATTCCTTACTATTGCAGTGATGACCACGAAGCAGAATGCAGCTAAGTAGGGGATAGGCAGAGATAAAGTGGTGTGATTTGTCATATTGTGCTGGGGTTAAGTACCCTTTGGCAATCTAACAAAAGGAAAAGATGTATGTGATAGTTAGTAAAGACTGTTTGAATTAAGATTTAGGCCAAGAACTAAAGCAGACGTTTATCCTATTAGCATATAGCTAATGTATTTATATGTCAGTTGGTACCGTTGTCATTCTAGACTATCCTCTGATTAGTAGATATTACCACTCTTTCCCATTGCACGGTCTAAAGCCTTATCTGAGATCGACTCCCCATATATAGCCTCAAACCTCCCTTATACTTTCCTCTTTCGCTTCTTATTATCCATGTTGACATTGTCAATCGATTCCGATACCCCTTGGGATGGGACAAACTGCAATGGCATAGCCTTAGCAAACTGATAGATTGCTGATAACTTTTTCTCTTCAGCTTGGTAATCATAATCGTCAAGACATACAACCTCCCTAGCTATATCAAACCAACCAATAATGTAAGGCAACGCCTTTGGATTGTTTTCATCTCCTCCGTCCAATTTGAAGAATGGTTTCATGTCAATATTGGGAAGGTATCGTAATATCTTTTTCATTGCAACATGAGTTTTGTTAGTACCCTCATTCGTAAGAAGTAGGCTAAGAAGTTTAGACCCTACATCCCTATTATCAGTTATCTTCAGCTCTTCGAGTGTATGATTTGATGAATGTATACTATTGATATTTGATGTATTGCATAATGATTTACAAAAAGAATCCTCTATACTATTTTGATCAAATTGATTCCGGCAAAGGTTGATTTCCTGTACCTTGGTATTGTTTGACAAACTGTTGGCAACAGCCGTTGCCCCTTCATTACCGATATCATTGGCTCGTAGTTGAAGAGTGATTATATTGCAATTGGGGTCTTGAAGTAATGAAGCAAGTGATCCACATCCCGTATTATCAATTCTATTTCCAATTAAATAAAGGTTCTCTAAGGACCGGATGCCCCTCATTGCCTCAATCATAGGTAATAACATACTGGCAGATATACTGCATTGGTATATATAGATCATTCTTAGATTTGTACAACATTGAAAAGTTGTCGTAATGACATTGTATCCCTGATTTTGTATATTACAATGAGTAATTTTGAGACTAGTAAGGTTTGTGCTATTTTCTTGATAAGCCTGCAGTATCTCACTGCCAACTCCACTTAAATCAAGTCTGTCTCTTCTGCCACCGCTAATGTGCAACTTATTAATGGATGTGTTTCGCTTCAGACCAACATAAAATCCAGTATCAATATTTGCAAGATCTTGAAGACTGACCTCTAATTTGGTAATATGAGTATTTGTTGCAATGGCTCTGCCTAATCTATTGAAGTCGAATGGAATAATATTATCCAATTTTAGCTTTATTAATGAGTCATCATTCTGTTCAACTTCATTCAACGTCTCTTGGGCGTATTCCTCAATCTCAGGCAGGGGCTCCATCTTTAATCTCGTACTTTTAAATACTATCAAAAATGCAATCAATGATTGAAAAAGCTGAGTGTGTCTTATTCTCATTGATATCTTAATCAAGACGACGACTTATATAACCAGAGTACTACCAATCGATAGACCGTTAAAAACTGATGTATATCCTATATTCTCAGTGTCTAACTGCTTGACATTCTATACCATTTGAGAGTTAAAAAGTTGAGTGGTAGTAGCAGCCAATCTCAATAAATAGCAAAAAATCAGTTTCTACTCTCATAAAAAGATACCACCAGAGGTATCCTTAAAAACGGACCACCACCAAGTAGCTAATTGACCTTTCTACGATCATAACTTGAGAGTGATAATAGAACATCATGTTAATATGTAATATTGTATGGTTAGTATATGTTGTTGATGGATTAGGGAGCAGAGAGGTTATGTTGTTTCAGTCAAATGTAGTAGGCCATGATCTATCGTATCGGCGCACGCACATACAAAAATGCACACTTTGAGAGTTTAGTTGCCTTTAGTTGCCCTACTATTTGCATCGTCAATGAAGAAGACAACCTTATTGTGGTGATTATTTGTATAGGATATACTCTTCTAGCAGTTTATAGTTTTAGTTGCATCGGTGGTGGTCTTTATGTAAGCATTCTCTTATACATAACAAAACAGAAAGAATAAATAAAGATGAATGATAGGAATAGCCGACTATTGCATAGGATTGAGAATAATGATTCGATGTTGACGATGTTAAAGATCGGAACACGTACCATAGACAGTTGGTTTCCATCAGGCAGCGCTGAAGAATTTGTACGACTGGGTGCAGCTATTGCAACAAATGATCGCCTCTCGTTATTGGAGGTTATGAATGTTTCAAGTAATTGGAATGTACCAAGGGAATTCTTCGACGGTTTGAGACGCAATACTTCAATTCATAATTTAGAAATTTATTGCAGTGCTGGTGAATACAACATTGGTAGTGGGGTATTGTATGAAATACTGGTGGCGTGTCAGGAGAAGCTGACGGATCTCTTCATCGATAATGCTCATTTTGAAAATGGGGGACATCAAACATTGATGAATTTGCTGAGAAGGTGTACTGAACTCCGAATTATCGCCCTTCAATATGGTAATACTACAGGTGAACAACTATTGCCAATGGTAGATGCTATTAGAGGAAATGCATCGTTACTCCGATCCCTAAGACACCTCGATATACGGAACAACAGAATTGGGAATGAAGGATGCCAAGCTCTTGCTACTCTTCTCATGGATCCAAATACGAGATTAAACCATCTCGATCTTACGGATAATGGCATTGATAGTGAGGGTGTTATTGCCATTGCAAATTCATTAGCAAACAATACAATTTTGAAAAAGCTCTATCTTGCCAATAATACATTCGATACAAAAGTGGCACATAATGCCTTCATTAATGTATTATGCAATGCAACAAGTATCAACGATATATATGCTTCAAATCATACACTCGATAGGATATCTCTAGGCCCTTCTAATCCAAGGCAACATGATTTAACCTTGTTATTGGCAATGAACAGAGGCAAGAACAGGAGCCTTGTGCCGTTCAGGAAGATATTACAATACCATCCCAATATAGATATGTCACCTCTATTTGAGTTAGAAGAGGGTGAACAGAACTTGAAATCTCTGCCATATGTAGTTGCGTTGTTTGAGAAGATTATGGAAGCTAGAGTATCCATTTATCATGATACCTTGAGCTTGGAGAATCGGAATTTTGAGGAGAGAAAGTTGTCTGCCATCTACCAATTTGCTCAGGCTATGCCATTACTATTCGTACCTGCTTCTCATAGTAAAGGGGTTAATAAGAAACATTAAAGGGATGAGAGCGGTGTTATGGTTTGAACTGAAGAAGATCTATACATTCCGATATTTAGTATAAAGTAGCAATTTATATTTACATTTTGTACACCACCATCTCCTATACAAGGGTGGTGGTTATATAATCTAATATCTAGCTCAATAATGGCAATAACAGGGTAGAAATTCTATATCAAAGTAGCACCTCTAATCCGAGTAGCTTGAGTAAGCCAATCATTGATTGGGGTATGCCGCGGCGGCCTTACTCTGATCTGTACATATGCCCAATCTTATTGCGAATGAGTACGTTGTATACCCATCCAATCTCCTAATCCTAGCAATACAAGTGATGACTAATAGTATACATTTTACAGTTCCAAACTGAAAACACCATCTTCTTCTACTTGCTGTCCGTCTTCTTTGTCTTCCCCGGCCTCCTTCTTCCCAGATGATACACCCGCGTATGGTTTAGAAGGAGCAGGTGAACTGAGAGACAACTTCTCATCTATCCGTGGCATACCATCATCAAAACTATTTGCCAATGTACCTATGTAACCATCCTCCTCATTGTAATGGAGCTTATCAAGCTCATCATCCTTGGCTGATTTCGTTTTAACAATGCCATGTAAACTTTGCAATGATTTATTTTGGGGACTAACCATACCACCGTTGGTTTCACAATCACGTTGGATTTGACTTTGTATTCCACACAACAACCGCTGTAATGTATGGTGTAGAGGGGCAGTAGGGTACCATCGATTGAGGGTACATGGCGTGTCAGATAGAAAAAAAGAGAAGATATATAGTATCATGTTTATAACTCACCGCATACATCCTCGTATCAGTATACTCAGCACGTTTTTGATCCTCAGCTAAATCACATTCCGATGGTGTACGTCTAACATGCGATGATGGTAGGGGAATAATACTACTAACCTTTCTACGAGGAGATCTCTTTTTTATTTTCGAGGTAGTAGTTGATGTTTTGCTATTCATTGGGGATGATTTCATATTGAATGATACTCTTGGCATTAATCGACTGTTGATGCTTTACTTCTTCTTAAATATAGTTAGTTGGTTGATTGGTCGTTTCTTCCACTTTTGTGTGATGAATCTCAATCAACGGCATGCGGTGCCACTTTGTCGAGGAAAATGCAACTCAAAAAAATGCTTGAAGAAAAAGGATACCACTGAACTTCTTACCTCTTCTATCTTATGTACCGATGAATACGTGGTTTGAATGGTCGATCAATTGATTCCTTCATTGATATTTGTTCAGATAGATGTAGTCATATCTAGAGAGCAGAAGTTTATATCAATTGGTGATGGGCCCTTTGCTATTTATTTACTCTAAGGAGTTTTAACATGAAAACTTAATTCAATGCGATTGTTGTTGAACAGATCAATAGCGCCCCGATTGTTAGTTTAGTTTAGTTTTTTAGTTTAGATTAGATTTCAGGCTACGACTTGGTTATCCACCTCTGGAAGCGTGTTCCTTGCTATTTCCTGCACAGACATATATAAGTTACTTAATTTCATATACGAATACTATCCTGTCGCTGATTTCTCATTAAAGGCGAGTAGTTTCTCTTACTAGCGTCTATTTCAATTGCTCGGTTTCCCGCATTAAGTCTGATCAACCATTGAAACATACTAGGGAGGCACTGCG
>Ga0214477_100295_pt1 | contig 35840 bp, 32 predicted proteins | sample M1_20Mar14CPVII9_FD_165058 | JGI IMG/M metagenome (GOLD analysis project Ga0214477, IMG submission 165058) | Marine eukaryotic communities from Monterey Bay, California, United States - M1_20Mar14CPVII9sort6BwellC16 | ecosystem: Environmental > Aquatic > Marine > Unclassified | place: USA... | reverse complement strand
CTTGTCCTCGTGGCTTGAACTCCAAATACAGACTCCATTGGGCTAAGAAGAAGACTTCTACTATTGCTTCCGAAGGTGCGTTGGTGAACATTAACTGATTCGAGCTCTGGAACAGGAGGAGAACCTAGGATACTGGAGACCCCTAACCCTCCTAGGCCTCCACCAGAAGCACGATTTCCTCTGACCACTCTAATGTTCTGCTGACCCGCTAGTTGCTCAAGGTTGGCTAGTTGTTCTTGGAGTTGCCGAAGACCAATACTATCTCCTCGTACTATATTCCCCAGCATTGCTTCAGCATCTTCACCTCCTCCAGGACCACGCCCTCTAGGTCCCCCAAGGCCTAACGCTTCTAATAAACCAGCTGGAGGCATACCGGGCATACCGCCAAGGCCTAAAGCTGCGGCAGCTGCACGGCCACCATTAGGAGGAACCACAGCCCATTCACCGTCGACTCCTTCCATTCCAGGAGGAATGCCAGGCATTCCTTCCAAGTTCGCCTCATTTTCAGCATCAAAGAAGAGATTCTCTTCTGCTGCAAGTTCATCATCTTCGTCGGCATCTGGAAACATATCCACTTCTTCTTCATCACTATTGTCCATACTTTCTTCCTCCCCATCACTCTCGTTATCGATGTCGTCACTTTCAACAGATGATCCAGATGAGGAGCCATCATCGTCATCCTCATCACTTGATATCTCCTCATCATCTTCCGAATCATTGGTTGAGTTATCATCTTCGTCGTCGGAGTAATCAATATTCCCCAAACATACTTCGATCTCCGACTCACTGTCATCCTCTTCCATACTTTCATCTTCTTCTATGTCACTGTTTGTGTCGTCCATACTTTCATCCGGAGGATTGTTGAAATCATCCTCCAACCCCGCATCATACAGTATAGATTCACTACGTTCGGTAGGGCCAAATGTTGAACGACGAGAATCTTTACCCTTTTTGGTTGATGATTCCATCTTGGCTTTTTCCTTCTCAGCCATGTCGGAGACAGTAGAATAGACAGTACTCCTTGATAGTATCTCGAGGGGTCGGATGACACTTGTGGCCACAGAAGATGACATTGGATTGTGAAGGTTGATCCTTTCCATGGCACACATCAAGGCGTGTGGTGCCCCGGCTTCTAACAACATCTTCAAAACACCAAAGGAAAGGTTGGAGGAAGAGTCTTGACCTGTTGGGCTTGGAGTACTATTTCTGGGAGATGAAAGACCAAAAACTAGATCCGACCAAGTTGAAATTGCCCACATATCAGTATTGTCATCGTCCGACTCATTTTGAACAGGCTGAGACTGTCCACAACTCGATAGAGCAAATGCCAAGTCTGCAATAACACGATGCCGACCTTCACCTGAACGAGCAACTAGACAAACAATCAATCTTGCACCAGCTTGAGATAGCTTTGTCTTGTTATAAGCTTGTAACTTGAGTGCTTTATCAGAGTCAGTGGCATTTGAGCCACTAGTCTCTCGTGGCTGTGGAAGTAGTTTGTGTAGGATGAAACTGACAGCTGTCTGTGGTGGATCGGGGCATCCAGATATAGCGTGATGAAACTTGGTAGACGATCCCGTTGGTTTGTATCGATGAATAGCGGCCCCACATGCAGGCACAGCCAATACAAGATCGGACAGAGTATCCAAATAATCAAGTGTTGATAGGAAAGGTCTCTTCTCATCTGCTGTTGATGATTGAATGAGATCAGTACCACGCATGATATCTCTCAAGAGCAGAGTAGCAATATGATTAGCAGGTGTACCATTGATTGTACTCTTGACAGGCAAGCTTGACTTTCCTGGACTCTTTGATATTGATGAGCGGTGAGGAGACTTGGAACGACGTCTTGGCTGAGCTTCATCTTGACTGTTCGGCTTATCCGATGTGGTGGACACCGCTGTTATGGCGGCATCGATTGTAGCATTTTTGGCAAAATGAGAGGCCAATATCTTGGCATTCTTGGCTCTTTCTTCATTGCAAAGTAGTGTAACCTGAGTACCACGAGAGCTTGCCAATGAGGAGCTAGCCGAGCCACTTGATTCGATTTTGACACTAGATACAATAGCCTTGAAGAACACGACACTGTCTCTACAAATGAGAGGTGTACATGCTGTCATGAATGACTTGAGATTCACTTTTGGTGAAATAGCCGATGAGCCTGGATGTTGCTTCTTGTAGACCTTTGTGATAATACTTCTAATCTCTGTCTCCATCATTGAGTGGAGAGTCACTTCATCTTCAAGCATTCTACGAAGAGCAAGTGATACGATGTCTCGATTTCCAGAGAAGTAAGAACGATCGGGCAGTGCCAGTATCAAATCAGCCCCACCCATTTGCAAACATAACGATGCAAGCTTGCGGCTTCGAAGTAGTCTTACCAACAAGACCAGTATGGCTGAAGAAAGGAAAGAGTTTAAGTGAATAATGTGAGTTAGTGGATACCCAGATTAATGGTTAAACAGATATAAAGCATGTCTACTCACCATTCACAACGACTGGAGGTGGACACACTCTCTCCAAGTGAGCCTTGTCTATACCTCCTTTCTTAGGCTTTGACTTAAGACCAAGAAGTTGCAAAGACAATAACATACACGCTTCTTGTGTCTCGGTTCTCATCATGGCATGTAGCAGTGGAATGGGAGGAGGATTCGTCTTGGGATCTACTTCTGTTTTCTCTTTCGACTCTCCCTCAGTGGCTTGTGCATCACTATCACTTGATTTATCACTTGATTTCTTGCCAGCCTGCTTCTTCTTCTTAGGCTCTCCAGCCTTTTTGGACTTCTTGGGTGCTGCCTTACTATCATCCTTGTTGTTCGTTACTAGAGAGTACACGTTCTTCATTGCCTTCTCTTGACTGGTTGAGATTTTCTTGTGCTCGGCTAGAAGTTTGCCATATTCACTCTTCTTATTAGCTGGAGCATCATCTTCAAGCGTAATAGATGTAGGCTGTGCCATCACTTCAAGTAAAAGTAAAGCTGGTGTCAACCAAGTTGGCCAAGCCATAGCAGACTCGGGGGAGGACGATGCATCCTTGCCGTTACCTCGTAGTGCTGATGAGAGAGTAACTGCTCGGATACAGTGTGTGATTATACCAACGAGTCCTTGGCGAAGAATCGTGGGTCTTAGATTGGGGCGTGCACGGAAGATGACAACAGATGCATGGCAAAGGGATGCAAATCTAGCCTCCTCACTTCCAGGCTTGACTCGACAATGCTAAGAAAAAGAGTAGTAGAAGAGTTGACGTTAGAGAAACAACATGACCAAATTAACTACCGAAGAGAAATATGGGCAGACTAGAATAGGAGACTCACCGAAGGAGACTTTACATCAACCTTCCCCTTTAATCTTTCAAGCAACTTTGTTGCAATATTGGATTCAAGATCTGGATATGACTTAGACACACCCAATAGAAAGTTGGCCATGATAATGACGCATGACGATGGATCATTCACTACATCTTCCGACTGTTTAGTCGTAAGCTCGTCGGAATTGGTAGGAGGCACATTTGACGTATCACTACTCTCAATGACGTTCAAACAGGTGCTGATCAGGGTATCTTTCATAGTTTGTAAGAGCTTCGTTGCCTCAGCCGCGGATTTCTCTTCGATTTCCTTCTCCTTCTTTGCCTTTAACTCCTCTTCAGATAATGGCTTTGGCTTGGAATCCTCCTTCTCCTTATCTTTGGGTGAATCATCCGAGTCTTCTTTGGGCTTATCATTAGATGTGTCATCTTCATTTGTATCACCAGAGAGCTCACGTTCTGCTGCCTCAAATGCAGCCGCATTATTATTAATAGCAGTTTCCTCAAGTGCAGCCATCTCATTTCGTCGGTTTTGTTGTTGCTGCCTTCTTTGTTCTCGGGCGGCCCTACGCCGTTCAAGTGTAGCAGGGGACGATGGAGGATGCTACAATGGGGAAGAACAAACGGTTAATGTGAGATGAGATGAGTCTTTTCATCACGTGTACAGGAATTGATCACATATCATCTTACCGTGAGGGCATATTCCATTGCAATTTCAACTCTATTGGTTCCAGACATTTCCAAGGCTTCTGTTGCATGTTCTCTACTGAATCCCATCTCAGCCAATTGGTTAATGGATTCTATGTAGATAAGGAAATGAGGTTAGATACAAAGAAGGTTTCTAAAGTAGGGGTATCCTAAGGACACGCCAACTTCGAATATAAAGAGAAGCATGCATTGCTTACCTTCGCTTGGTTCAAAGATCTCTTCCTCCTCTTCTGGACCACCAGCAGCACCGCCTAGACCCCCACCAACCAACTGTTGGAATAAGTTCAAATTGTTTAGAGCGGCAGGATTTAGAAGTCTGCCACCATCCTGTCCTGCTCTTCCGCCTGCTAAGAGTGAACCGATCGTTGGACGTTCCGTGGTAGAAGAGGTCGTGGTAGATTCCGCTGGTTCAACAACCTTGCTTGCCTCCTCCAAACTCCCAATCATATCAGTGAGGTATTGCATCCAGGGAAATAACACATGGCTTGGAACACAAGAGAACTTGTCATCCGAGAATACTTCTTGAAATGAGAGCTTGGCAAGTTTCATATTGATTGATCTAGTGAACTGAGCTGCATTGAACTTGGGAGTTTGGTCGCCGTCAGTTTCAGGTAGTGTTGTAATCAAGGAGGCAAAGTCCTCCGACTTCATTTTGGTTAGTGTACTTGCCATTTGTGACCCAACAAGTAGTGGTCTAGACACCAACCTCCGAAGAAGAGAAAGGGTCGGTGGGAAAGAGGCTGCAACGGCACGGCTCATTCGTTGTGTCTTGTGTTGAGTTGACGAATCAGTACCCTCTTCTTGAACATTCACCTTATCCTTGGCAGCAAAGTCTGCCATATCACGAAGACCCTCCAAGAGAACAAAGCGTATAGCTGACGTAATCACACCTCCATCATCATTATCTGAATCTTGATTCTCGGAACCATCTATTGAAACCGGGAGTATACCATCCTTCCAACCATCAGCCGCAAAGAGATTGATTAGGAGAGGCAAGTTAAAGACAGATCTATGTTCATCTCGCTTCTCGTCATATAGAGCGGCTTGTAAGGCATTCAATTGAGACCCAAGATAGATGCACTTGGCTAATGATGACTCTTTCTTATCCGTATTATCATCATCCATATTTGCATCTCCTGTCTCTGACTCGTCCTTCTTGGCAGGGTCATACTCCAAGTTAGCTCTAATGTTGGAACTAAGCAGCTTTGATACCGCAATGACATGTGGTGCCACACTATTGTTCTGAAATGTAAGTCGAGGAGTCGTTGTTCGAATTCCGCTTGTTTGGAGCATTGAAAAGCATTGCAGTAATGCTGTACTTCCCTTTTGTAATCTAGCAAGGACCGAAGCAGATGCACTCTGTAAGTCTGAAATCCCAAGCTCAACCCGTTTAACACCCCCCACAGAAGAACTGCCTGTCAAAATTGGAGGCGTACCCGTGAGGACACTTACGTCAAGAACCTCTGCAATGTTTTCCCGGCCGCCACCTCTTGTCAACTCGCTAACCCAACCACGGCTCGTATGATACCGGAGAACTCCAGAGGAGTTGATACAACGATCATATGCACAAACTACTTCCCCCATTTCCATATTACCAACATTCTCACATCTGTCGATGTCGATTCCATTACGAATAATGGCTCCTTCTTGACAGACTATGCGTATCTTATAAACTAATGGTTGTTCTGGTGCTTTACTCTGGACTTCATCCCTTTCGTCAAAGCCAGGCTGTGTCCTAATCCGGCATACCTCATATAAGGATGATCTATGTAATAGAGAAAGTCTACTAATGATACCCTCAAATGATTTGGATGATATCTCCTTCTTCCATTCACGTTCCCGGCTTAATCCCAACTCATTAGCACGTTGACAGGCAGCTCTAAGTATAGAGGCTAAACTTGACGTCAACCAATCCAAATGATCGAATCCTCTAAATAGTTTAGATAAGGACTGAATCAGCTGTCGGTTATCGTCTGTATCTTCGAGATTGGGAAGAGAAAGTGTCGGGATGTTTTCAAGTATGTTATCACAAACCAAGGTACTATCATCTTTCTTGGTAAACTCCTTGATATAGTCACCATGTTCTATCAGTTGAGAATCTAATCGCTTGATAATCTTTTTGATGAGTTTCGATGGATCCGTTGTGTTGGAACAGACGGTTCTTGTGAGTAGTGACAGTGTCTTGGATATAGAAGACTGAACAGTACTAACAGATGGGGTGCTAAGGCATGTCACATTTGCAACGAGAGCACGACCACCTGGCATGATAGACCATTTAGCCAAATCAAGCAATGCATCAAAGCCGCCCGCTGACACAAATGAAGATACATGATCTTCACTATGCACAACCTGTTCAAGTAACTGAACAACGTTGTATCCGTATTGTATCAAGCAAGTCCGAGCAGTTTCAAGATCCTTCGTTGGTGGAGTTACAGCAGCAGCATCCTCCTCGGCCATGAGCTCTTGACCCATGGTAACGACACGCTTCATTGCTCGAACCACAGCCTTTAAACATTTAGTCTTTAGACTGGGATTGTGACGCATACATTCATCTAATCCGGTACCGAGAATGGCCGCCATTTCATTCAATAGACATCGACTGTGGGGCATGACATACTTCGGGTTACAAAAGACAGACATCATAGCTGGGAAGGGATTAGCCTCAACCACAACCTTGGCACCCGCCTCGGTCAGTGAAAGTGCCATAATTACATTGGGTAGTGCCATGATAAGTTCGGGTGAAGGCTCTAGGATTGGATTTGGTAACTTATCTTCGAGTTCGTCCTTTGTCAAACCAAGCTTCTCAATAATGCTATCTTTTACTACCCAAACGAAACCGGAGGCATTAGGATTCTCCTTCCTTTCTACAATATCATTCATTTCTTGCATGGCATTACCCCGACTGGGGGCAATGGAAGGGTGAGCTGCTAGCAATTCTGTAACAAGTTCACTTTTCGAAGACATACTTGAGTTGTAAACGAGCTTAACCATGAGTTTCTTGTCCTCGGTTGTCATTCCCTTCTTCTCTTTTGTATCTTCAGTTGGTACCTTTTTCTCCTCCTTGGTTGGCTTCTTATCCATGAGTAACGACATGAAACTCTTGGCAAGTCCAGACTTGTGAACATAATGAACACTTTGGGGGTCTGAATTCATTGCATCTGTTAAAAAGGTAGCAACTAGAGCCGCCAAGACCGCCCCGTAGGAATCAACATTGTCCATAATCTCTAGCAAGACATCGTGTAGTTCGGGTTTACGTAACAACGCCCCACCGGAGGGTGGAGTAGTTGCTGGATTGTTCGCTCCAACTTCATGTTGATGGAAGACTACTGTTAGGCAGTTCACAGCACTGAACAGCAACGTACGACGAGCCGCCTGTAGAGTACGAGGATGTTGAGGTTTGCTTGAGGTAGTATCTGTTGCTGTTGGTGTATCATCGTCATCATCCACTGCCATATCAGTGACACCCTCACCGCTAGTACCCCCGTCACCAGAGGTGGCAGCGGCAGCAGAACTAGTTGACGATTCTACTACACCAGCCTGACGTTTCACCTTCTCTACTTCGACATGTAATCGCTGAACCAATATATCCACACCCTTCAATTCATGGAATGCCGATAATGCACTGTTATGTGTCACGATGGCACCCTCTAATATCTGAATAGCCTGTGCTGAAATAAACTTCATTAAACAATCTGAATAGGATTCTAACGTACTTCCCGTGGAGGTACAGAATGTTGACTTAGTATCATCTATTAACGACCGACGTGCCATTTGTCCATCAAGGGCAATGGTACTAACCAACGCGGGGATGATACCACAATCGGTAAGGGAGGCGGTACCAGATGGTACAGAGATCACCGAGGATGTCAACGTTAAGACGGAATCAATAAATTCTAATGCACGTTCCTCACGTTCACTTTGGGGTAGCGGCGGGGCCTTGGTAGCCTTGAGAAAGGCAAGGCCAAGTTCTAACCCAATGTCCTTGACACTCTTCTCCTTCCCACTACCAGTGATACTCATCTTGATACTCCCATCTGAGGCACTACTGCTGTTATTATCATGTAACAGAAATGAATTCAACGCAGCCAATGAATATCGAATCAACGTTGGCAGTAATCCCAAATACTGTCCTTTACCCACACCCAACTCCGATAAAACATTCGTCTGTCGTGACAAACTTGATACTGATCCTGTACTTGCATCACGACGTGCTACTAATGCCGTTAATGCCTCAATGGCAAGGGTACGGATAGAGTATGGAACAATGGGAGAGTCCGACAAGGCAAGGATAGATGTATTCTGTTGTTGACCACCAGCCGCTGCGGTAGTGTTAGACAAGGTGGTTACTCCCTCATCAACTCCATCAGTCTTCTTCTCCTCTTCCCCACTATCATCATTCTCCATACTCAATACCACTCCACTAGATATATTCCCACTACTAACCGTAGGACGTAACAAATCCACCAATTCACCAACCAATTCCGGCTGTGCAATAAAGTAGGCACCTACATTCTCCGAACTTGTATAAGAATGTATCATACATGTTAAGGCACGTAATCGATCTTCCACACCTGATATACGTGTATTTGATGTATGGAATGAACGTGCTAATCGAATTGAAGAGAGGAGTGTGTATAACTGTTCCGATGATAGGATGGATGTGGCATCTTCAGTAACATCAAGTTGAGTAGAGATTTTAGCAAGACATTCATAATATAATTGTGATGTAGACTTGATTTGTGGAATAGTGGTCTTCTTGGGACTTAGACTGCCAATTCGACGACGTTTCTCGGCTTGTTGATCTGATGATGATTCTTCATTGTTTGTTGTGGGTGAGGATGTTGTTGACATTGGCTGGGTGGTAGTAGATGTAGATGTAGGAGGTTGGATGAACATTTCCTCCTTGGGGATATACAGTGTGACTAAATGTCCACCACTCTTCTTCTTCTGCTCCCCTTCACCTGGTTCTGCACCACTTCCACTACTGCTGTCACCCTTCTTCTTGGGTTGGACATAACACTCGAATGAAATCTCACCAGCACACTTTTGCAATGCCTTAACCTGCTGCTTATCATCCATTCCTTCATTTCCTTCCCCCTCAATGGCATTATCTTCCCCATCCACAGGAGCAGCAGCAGAAGCGGCACTATTATCACCATCCATCAAATCAACATCATCCAAGGTAATACAATCTAATAATCCCAATCCAGATCCTTTTGATCCCCATCCTTTTGCTAGTGATATTAATTTCCACATTACATTGCACTCCTCCCTTGCCTTACTTTCCTCACCACTACTATTAGTAGCAGGCTGCCATCTACCACCTCCACCAAAGCCTTGTCTACTAGCACGATGTAACGCCGTAACATGTCCACCCAACTCTGGACAACTCTGACGATGTAACATTGGCGGAATACTTAACGAACATAACACGTTAATACTTAAACTAACAATATCGTCTGAGGATGAACTTAATAGTAAAGATAATTCAGAAACTGAATTAAAGATACTTTTATTAATTGCATTTTTTAATAGTTGTGATAGGAAGGTTAGGATTGTGGATAGTTGATTGATAACTAAAGTTGATACCTCCTCTTGTTGTTGATGTATATCATATGTCTTGTTGGTATCCCCGCTGTTAGTGGAGGAGGAACTAGAGCTTGATGTTGGTAATAATAATGAGGGATATTCGTTGATAAAGTAATTTAATGTGGCATCGATTGCATTTAGTGGGTGTATCCATTCGTATAAATCAGCCTGTTTATGTTTAGACATAATAAGATTTAGACAGATGGTTGGAGAAATTTTTGTGAGCAATACCATAATATGCGCACCCAACACTGACAACTCCACCACCCAACTTAACTGTAAATAACATATATAAACTACTCACCTGTTCCTGAAATTGCCACTTGGGAAAGGCACTTAATTCTTGAACTAATCCATTAATATCCAATGGTGGCTTCGGTTCATTATGCTTTTGTGTAGTAGATGATGATGGTGCAGCCCCGCTATCTTCGGTACCCTGCTCAGCATTTGACATATTTATATCTCCATCTTCATCCTTGTTACCTGTATCTACATTACCGCCGCTGGCATTGGCACCGACAGTGTTTATACCATCCTTAGCGGAAGTATTAGTAGAGATAACATCAAAGTTGGATAAATTTTTGAGTAAATTAATTAATTTTGGATCATCTATAGTTTGACGTGGTATACCCACTGATGTTGCTGTTATTGGTGCCATAACTAAACACCCTTATCAGAGGCTATAGACAAGATTACATGATTCGAGGACGATTTATGAGAGAGGCATGTAACACAAAGACACAAGATGTGCTCAAAAATTGGCATACTAGTGCTCAGTACTTACTTTGACACTACGAAACCCCTACCAATCGAAAGAGCGTTAATAAAAAACGATTTACTGAGTATGCTGTTGGTATAAGAATGTGTAGATATCGATATACCAGTGATATTAATTGGCCGTGTTAGATATGGATAATCCCGAAATTTGGGGGGAGTACATTGAGCCCGAAAGCCCCTAGAGGGCTAGCCCACCAATAAAAAATGAACCTGCAATCAACTTACTTTTTGTTTAGTTGCAATTATTCTTCGGTGTATTTTATATAATCTACATATTGTGCTGTTTAAGTGATGCAGTCAGTGTGGATTTAGTGGTGCACACAAAATCAATAAACATTGTCCGTCATTTTTTTTAGTTGGTTCACCCTTATATCACCGATTTATATCTACAAAGCCTTGCTGCCGAGTATCGTGTATTAGATCTATATAGAGTGGTTATATAAAGTACCGGATAGCTGGAGATGTATAGATTTTTGTTATAGGTAAGTACATATGATGTGTTGAAAGTCAAATTTATGTTAATGTTTGATATGATGGTGATACATATGTCATCTTGTTTCTCACATAACAGACACAACAACAACAACAAAGCCGACATCCAGCTAAACAATAGTAATTGTATATACAACAGTTATATACATCAATCAATTGCAATATGCCATCAAAATCTAGAAAAAGAAACAAGGGTCAAGATAGAAAGGCTAAAAAAGAGGCGAATAAGGCACAGAAAGAGAAACATCACAATTGCATGCTTTGGCGGGGGTTAACAATGGGTGTTAGTACCAACGGAATAGTTTCCCCATGTCACCATGGGCTTTATTACGAAGGAATGAGATCAGTTTTATTTCAAGGTCAAGATAATCCAGTTACAGATTTCATGGATGCTTTATTTATGAGTTTCCTGGGCAAGTTATCTCCATATGAGTCATTACAAAACTTGGCGGATACATATGAAACACACCAAGAAGTATGGAACAATGAGAAGTACAGTAAATCGGCAATAGATATAATGGTATGTATTGGGACGAATTTGTTACTAGATGACGACACTTTCAACGCTCTGTGCATTGCCCACGTCATCTTCATAATTGAACAACATGGTGTCTTAGGAGTAGAAGACTTTTTCTCCGTCTACAATAACCGTGCTGTAGCACCAAAGATAAGAAATCTAATGCCTGGTGTCAGTAGTGGCAGGCGTGATGCTTTAAAGTTTTACCGCAAGCGAACGACTTGTTCATGCTTGAAGAGGATGCATTTGGAAGCAAGGAAAGAACTACCTAAGGTTGGAGAATGTATGAACTGTGAAGTTGAGATGGAACGTGCACTCTTACATGTTTGTAGCCAGTGTATGATAATACAGTACTGTTCGAGGGAGTGTCAAGTTGCCAATTGGCCTGTACATCGGGAAGTATGTGACGCTATAACTGAATAGGATATGCATACAGTTGGTAGAAGTCTAACGCACTAATATAAAAGTTCATTGCATATAGGACGGTTTGGACTAACTTTCTTCAAATCATGATTTACTTTTGGTTAAATCTCTAGTAGACTATCCAAACTATTATACAAGAACACATCTTCCTATTCTCACAAGGTACGGGTAAGTCAATCCTCCCTACTGAAGCATAACACCAACCAAGATCATTCCAACGGCAATGGCTAAACGTTCTTGGGGAGCGGCAGCTGTATCCTCACCTTCACCATCACTTGCGGTGCTAGTGCACAAATCAAGATCCATGAGCTCCATCTCAAAGTTGCCACCCGTGCAACATGCAGTGTGTGGTTCTCCTTCTAGCAAGCTATCAACCTCATCTAGTTGCAAGAAAAGAGGAGGAAAAGATGTTAGATATGTATAGTAGATATTCAGTGATATAGCAAACTGTAAAGACTTATGAACTCACCCATGTACGTCTTTCCGTCTGGGCAAGACGAATCACTTGCTACCAAGCAGCAATCACTAGCACCGCCGCCAGATGTAGTAGTCATCGCGGTAGCATCTTCGTCCATAACTTCCACTTCTGCTCCGTCAGTTGCCTCCTCAGCAGCCAAAGCAGCACATGACATCGGGAGATCTTTGCCCATATTCATCTGAGATACACCATCTTCACAGCAGATGATACCACCGGCCGCTCGGGCTTCAGCAGCAGAGATTGGATTTGGCATCTGGATAGGGCAGTCTGTACCTTCAGGCGTGCAACAATCTTCATTTTGCAAATTGACACCACCAGATCCAGTGGTAGTAGTTTCCTCGTCTCCATCCTCCTCAGTTGCTGAAGCAATCTGAACATCAGAGCCGCACATGTCCAAGTTTTCAAGCAGAGTCTCTAACTCCATCTCAATACCACCCGCACAACATGCATGGTAAGTATTACCAGTTTCCGCATCAAACGAATCAACCTCCTCCATAAACGTCTTTCCTTCTGGGCACGATGACGAGTCACCCGATGTTAAGCAGCAATCATTGGCCGCCTTAGCTGTAGATACAAAAGCGAGGATAGCAACGGAAGTAAGGAAGCGGCACATGATGATTGTTTGATATACTATTCAGTTGTCAAAGCAATAGATCGACTTTATGAGCTCTCAATGATGGGAGTGGTTAGAGATGAGGTACTTTAGTAGATCTAAGTTGTAGTGTTCGGGTTCTCAAAACGGCCTTCTCATTAAAGCTGCACGCAGTTTTTGAGACAAAGCTGTATGCAATTCGAGATAGAACACCACTTGGAAAAGGTCTTGGCATTCCTTACTCCAAGAAACACTCATGGAACCTCTATTTGTGTAGGAGGTGTAAATGTGTACCAAAATGGTGAGATATATTTGTATCCTTACCTTAACTCCTCTTAAAACTCCCCAAGTCACCCCCCCACCACACATGCACCCAATCCTGCTAGCACCGACATCAAAGAGCACCAATATCATCACTTAATTCCCCACCTTTATCATCCCGTTTTCTCTTTAAATTCTTCCCCTGATCTACTTTCATATCCTCGGCCGTTTCATCACCCGCAACACTTTTATTACCCTCCATCGCACTCTTCTTCTTCCTAATCTCCTCCTCCTTCAACATAGTAGTTAAATCACCCAAACTACTCATGAAACATCTCATTAACTTTTCTTTCACACATAATTCATATTGAACATCCTTCACTTCCTTTTGTACAATATTAATCTCTTCTTCAATTTGATTTAATTCATTTTGTGTTATCCGTACTGGATTTAACTTTTGATCATTGGCTAATTTGGCCAATGTGTTATATTCGGCTCTATTTGATTTAATTTGACGTTCAGTTATTAATGTGGATGTTAGGGATTGTATGTCTAATTGTGTGGATTTGAGTGTATTTTGCATATTATGTAATGTTTGTGTATATTGTGATGAGTTGTAATCGAATGCTTGTGATGATAATAGTAATTTGCGTATCTCGAGATCATGTAGGGATAGTTCTGTTTCTAATGCGGCGGCTGCTGATTGTATTGTTGCTTTTGTATTATCATCAGTTGAGTTGGAGGCTGATGATGATAGACTTTGCAAAAACTCGGAATATCGAGTTGCAACTTTTGTTAGTGATCCTCGAGTGGCGCCGGTACCTCCGCCCGTGAGAATACGCTCTCTAAGTGTTTCATTGGACAGAGAGGAAGGTGTAGGGAGTGCTGTATTGTTGGACATGGTAGTAGTAATAGTATCCTTGCTAATTAAAACCTCGCAAATACTTATTCTTTGTAATTGGGTGTCTTTGATTAGTAACTGGGACATGTAATTATTGTACTTGATTTATTGAGAGTATCGTAGATTGAGGAGATATAGTAGGTGGGTTGGATGCATGTACACTTCCCCTGTTCTATATCAGCGTTGTTATACAAGATATAAAACTCTAGATTTTGGGGAGTGGGATTTATATATCTTTTGTAGATAACATATCATTTCATACAATTGCAACTCAATCGAAATCAAAGTGATATGTGCATGATTTAGTATATATATGGTGAGAGCTTTTAGTATGGTTAAACGATTTCGACATATTTTATGCATTTACTGCAATTAATAGTCCTTCACTCATATTTCATCTTCCTATCTTTGTTGTGCACATGATATGTACTCAAAGGACACATCAAAAGTTTGTCTTTTCTGTTGAGGTGCACCGACTTCACTTTTCTTTAATAGAGTTCATATTGCCACACGTATAATTGCACTGTATATAAACAATATATCATGGCAAATACTGATACCGATACAGTCATCGGCTTAGATGTTAGAGGAAAGATATTCTATTGCAACAAATCAAAGTTACTCAAAGTTAACAATGGAAACAGTTACTTCTCGGCGAGATTTCGTGAGGATAGTATGGTCGATGTAGGAGTAGTACGTGCAGATAGTGAAGGACGGAATATTTACAAGTTAGATCGTGATCCGCGTATCTTTCAGTATATTATGGAGTATATTCGTACGGATAAAAAGTCAAAAAGAATCGGTGTATATGAAAAGAATAAGAAGCTATGGAGATTAGTGAGAGTTGAGGCATTATATTTCGGATTAGATAGTTTAGTTCAGATGATGAAGATTACTTTTAGCTGCTCTCCTCAGGTTGATAAGGGCTTAGGTGCATCCGGGAAAGGCATCATGTATTGGCTAGGTACAAACAAGGGAACATCAGACTATACCAATCCCTATTCCAGTGGAGCTGTTGCAATATCAGGGTGGTTTGAAGGTGATAAAGATAGTCGTATAACTGAGGAAGATAAGATGTTGATGGTACAATATAGACCCAGCCCGGAGGGTGAAAAGAGCAAATGTTATTGTGATAATTTCGTTTGTGGAAGTGGAACATTAGAATTCATTTTTCAGAGTTCAGGTGCGATGATGGGCTGTGGTCATCTCCGTTGGAAACGTGAAAGTCCTCTTATTTTCCATCTAAACGGTGTAGCTGTTTCTCCGACTCACTATTCGATTAGAAACGGTGGGTGCTTTGGGATGGCTGGTGATTGGAATTTAGAGGCATCTGTTGACGGCAAGGCGTGGGATGTTCTACATGAATCAAGAGGAAGGAGTCCTTTATACGAAGGTATCTTCAGGAATAATGAACATAGTATGCTATGGGATACAGTCAAAAGTTGCAATAGAAACGTGAGGAGAGTTGTCATATGTGAATATATGGAACAGAATCATCGTCATACATGGAAAGTAGTCAATACCGCCGGCAAAATCTATACACAATTTCGTTTCTTGAGTATCGAGGTTCCTTACAATTATCATGATGTCATAGTTAGAAAGATTTGTCTTCATGGAATTGGATTCGAAGTGTATGGTGATGTTTACGAAGAATGGGGAGATGAATATACTCACATTCAGGAGCTTGAGAATCAGAATGAGGAAGTTTTGAATAAAAATAAGAAGCTAAAGGCTCAGAAGATGCACTCTTGAGCAGCCTGAGAATTAATTATGATGAGCTCTGTAAAATCAGAATGACTCATTCGGAGCTCTTATCAGACAACTAGAGAATAAGCGGAATGCAATAGCATGTTTATCTGCTAGTCCAAATACTAGAAAAATATAGTCTACATGATAATTCATCATAATCATAAATTAGTCTCAACATCCACTATGATCCTTCTAAGTTGTTGATGTCGATTGTTACGAGCCTGAGAGATGGGAGTTGAGTCTGTATTTCCAGAAACCAATTTAGTGTCCTGTGATATATGAGGTCGATACATAAACTAGTAGTATAAGGGTTGTAAAGTAATAAGTCTTTCCTAATCATCTCTACTAATCATCTAATGCTTTAGTTGAGAAAGTGCCAAGTATCAAGTATTCACTACCCGGTAACCAATCTGGTATGCTATTTCCTTTGATAACTAAACTTCCCGTGGGAGCTATCTTAACTCCATTCGAAGACTCGGCACAGCCACGAGGTGGCGACGCACGTTCTAACTCTTCCTTCTTTAAATTCAATACATCATATTCTTTTGAATTGTCAACTAAGGAACGAAAGTCACTTATTCTATCCAGTATATTGGTATCATTTTGTTCATTCTCTTGACGTATCTCTCGTGTTGTATCTACTACACTTTGCAATTTATCAACGACAGATTCATATTCTAATTCCATATCTTTCAATGATGTTGGATCATCCCATACACCTGTTGTGAAGAATATACGTGTATTGGGAAATATCTCTGCATCACGTTTCTTTGCACCACTTGGACAATCTAGCCAGAACTTTAACAAACCTTCGGGTTTAACTAATGACCCAACAGCATTCTTAATGTTTCCTGTTAATTTTTTTTTTAAGTTTAGATTAGATTTCAGGCTACGACTTGGTTATCCACCTCTGGAAGCGTGTTCCTTGCTATTTCCTGCACAGACATATATAGTTACTTAATTTCATATATGAATACTATCCTGTCGCTGATTTCTCATTAAAGGCGAGTAGTTTCTCTTACTAGCGTCTATTTCAATTGCTCGGTTTCCCGCATTAAGTCTGATCAACCATTGAAACATACTAGGGAGGCACTGCGGTTAGTTGAGACCTGCTTAAACGAGAGAGGTTTCCCAGAGGAATGCGAAGCGATTGCAATCCTCAACTCTCTCCTATCTCTTAGGTGCCGACGCTAGTTCAATCGGGTTATTAGCGACCTATTATCAAAGAGACAGTCCCCAGCCGTACGGCTGTCTTGCAACGGGATGTTCCTTGCCTGTATCATGTTCACTTATGGATCCTTCACCGTCCCAAGTATTAGGTAAGTGAGTAATGATAGAACCTTCCAATCATGGCAATGAAATGATTAGAAGTTGCAGTTTCTATCTCCAGTATGCTCGCGTATTCAAAGTCATACTAAATCGTAAGGCATTCCCTCCTTTTCAACTGCTAAAACCAAAGTAGATCTAAGTTTGATCTCCTGGCTCTACTTAGACGCTCCACATTCATGCATACTCTAATTGGTAAGCACTCGCAGAGTGAATCAGTAGCCGAACAGGTAAACTTCAGTTTGTGATAAGATTTGTTTTGTTAACAATCGTTCCTAATATATAGTTTCCTGTTGGTCTTTGTATACACCACCCACCGTCTGTAAATGTAACTTCTTCTAATCCTCTTTCTGAAACAAATGTAGATGCTTCATCATTGCATACTTTGAGAATGTAGGTACTATCCTTTGGACCCACAAGACTCTCTCTTTGATTGGAAGGCTGTGTAGTGAACTCTACATCAACATTGATACCCAGGCGAGCACCGGACTCACCCCATCCAGGGAAACGTTTAGGCATCCAACTTCCATTTTGATACCCAATATCAAGATTTAATTTCCACTTGGTTTCAGTTAGTGGCGACGTTGATAAGGCGACTATATAATGTGATGTATGTTGAGCATATAATATGAGAGTCGAAAAAATTATGTGGTAAGGTAACATGTTGTGTATTATTGTGTTGTCTTTTCTGAGGGATAGATCACCAAATACTAATCGTCGAAACCTAGTCATATAAAGTTGATATAGTACCTATCAACAGGTCGCCTTTATTGCATTGCAATACCAATCACTCAAATAACATCTCTATATGTATTTATTGCGGTAATTAGTCTATGAGGTTGATACTTACAGAAATGCTACATAACAGAACCAACCCCCTTACTAACAACACTACTCATAACAACTACCTACCATCAGTGAAGAAGAATGAATAAAGGTGATTGAGACAGACAATAAATCAATCCTCTATGTAGTAGTATTTTGAGAGTAAGAAATTAGTAATATTTATCGGATATATTTCTGCTGTCTTCGATCGGTAGGCTGTGTTAATATCTCTAGAGACAAGAATCAAATTAATAAACATAAAAACTTGTGACAAATTATATCAGAGTAGCTCATCAGAGTCAATCTATCGATTACTTATATCTAATATCGAGAAGTATTATAAGTATCTAATATCGAGAAGTATTATACAATACAATGGAGGAAGATACCGATACTGATACAGTTATCGGGCTAGATGTGAGAGGACAAGTATTCTATTGCAACAAATCAAAATTACTCAATGTTAACAATGGAAGCAGTTATTTCTCGGCACGATTTCGTGAAGATAGTATGCTAGATGCAAGTTTAGACCGTGTAGATGATGAAGGACGGGATATATACAAACTAGATGTTGATCCGATTATATTTCAATACATTATAGAGTACATTAATACCGGCACCAAGCCAAAAGGAATCGGTGTATATGAAAAAAATAAGAAACTTTGGAGTTTAGTTAGAGAAGAGGCCATATACTTTGGATTAGATAGTTTAATTGGGTTACTGAGAATCACGTTTAGTTGCTCTCCCGAGGTTGACGAGGGTTTGGGTGCATCCGGAGAAGGTATTATGCATTGGCTAGGTACAAAAAAGGGTACAGACGACTATGTCAATCCTTGCATTAGAGAAGCTGTTGATATATATGGATGGCATGAAGACAAAAAGTATGATATTCTTGATGAGGAAGATAAGGCACTGTTAGTACAATATAGACCCAACCCAGAAGGAAAAGATCAACCTTTTCGAGGTGCAGATGGTGAACTTTTGGGTTGTAGTGTTTGCTGTTCAGATGAAGCTGGTGATTCAATTTATTTCCATTTATTGGACGGTGTTTCTATTTTACCAAGTCACTATTCAATAAGAAATGGTCACTGTTATGGAATGTCTGGCGATTGGAATCTAGAAGCTAGTACAGACGGAAAGAACTGGGATGTTATACATGAGTCAAGAGGAAGAAGTCTTCTACATAATGGTATCAGGGATCCCGAGCGTCTCAAGATATGTGAATTGGTAAAAAGTTTGAAAGGAGAGGAGAGAAAAGATGCCATAGGTGATTACATTGAGCAAAATCATCGGCATACGTGGAAAGTGCAAAGTACTGTGGACAAATTTTATACACACTTTCGTGTTACAAGTATTGCGGTGCCTGAGGCAGAAAATGAATTAGGCCGAGAATATTGCCTTCATGGCATTGGTTTTGAGATCTACGGTGATGTTTATGAGGAATGGGATGTGCAGCTTGAGGACCAGAATAAGGAAGTTTTGAATGAAAACGAGAAGCTAAAGAGTCAGAATGAGGCACTCTTGAGTGAGAACGATTCCCTAAAAGCTCGTATCAGACTATTAGAGAGCAAGCGGAGTGCTGCAGTGGCATGTTTGCTGTCTGAGGAAGCATAAGAAGTCATCAGAGGTAAGGTGGAGCTGTCTAAACCTAGTTCAATATGTCTACCTATTCATTAGTTTTAGACCATGGAGATTCCTATCTTGTACTATCTGATGATAGCTTGTCATATAAGTATTCAGCAGCATCAATACCAGAAATAACTGCACTTTCAAACCCCGGAGTATGTTTCCCCATCATATCACCAGCTTGAAGTAACATCAAATCATCGTCTACCAAGAAGGACCTCTTCTTCTTCTCATCCTCACTACCGCCTTCTTCTTTTGTTGGAGCCAGTGAATGCCTTCCACAGTCATAATTTACCCCCGATATCTTTCTACATGTCGATGACGATGATGAGTTGATATCTACATGCCGATGAGCAGGCATAGCCGATCCCCATCGTTGTGCATCCATAAAAACAATCTTGGGTAATGTTTCTATATCCAATGTAGTCTCTTTACCAATCAACACTTTAAAGGCATTGTACAGATCTGGCCCAGGTACCGTTGTTAAGTAGTCGGCAGATTGTGGTATAAACTCACCAGTAATTGCATCTTGCATTGGCGTTTCTTCTATTTTGGCCATAGCATACTCGGGTGTACTAACAATTGTCCAACACTCCTTATGTAACGCTTCCATACCAGGTTTGGAATTAGACTTGGCAGCGAACCAAACAATTGAATCATCGAATGATGCTGCATCAAATGGGATATTGGTATCTTTGTCGAATGCAATCATACAACTAAATAATGGTACACGTGCACCAACTCGTTCTCTAACACGTTTGGCAAATGATTCTGGTACACCGGCAGATGCTCTATGCCATTTCCCAAAACTTGAACTAACATCACTTAATATAATTGCATCATATCCCGACTCTTGTCCTATGATACTTGTTGTATTATTCGATTGAGCTATCTTTTCGGGTGTGTCATGATATGCTGCAACACCAGATGTACCATGTAATTTCCATTTGTTTGATGATGTGTCTCGTTCCAATTGATCTACTCTAGTTCCACTAAATACTTGCAATTCTGTAAATTTATTATCATTTGATGCACTACTAATAACTTGATCTAATACATTCTTGGCTAAACTTTGCATACCATTAACAGCAACATAAAAAGGCGGTGTCGATGGCAATCCAAAGAATTCTCTATCAGACGACATACCATTGCTTGATTGAAAGTTACCCTTCCATTCTCTAACATAATCTTTCTGTATCCATGTTTTTAGTATACTTTGAAATTGTGGTGTATCTCCTCGGAAGAATTGACATCCATGATCAAACTTAAGTTGTTGTGTACCATCGGAGGTGGTAGATGTTCTTGATGATGTACGTCCTCCTACGCCTCTTCTACCTTGATCAAACACGTGGATGGTTAATTTATTATTGTTTTTGCAATTGTTATGTTGATGGGCTAATGCTTGTGCAGCTGTGGCTCCTGTTATACCGCCGCCAATTATGGCTATAGATATCGTATTAGATGACATTACGTTGATATAGGGAACTGTAGTCTCTTCTTCGGCCATCACAATCTCAGCATCACAAACGCACCAGTTGATATCGATCCGAGGTCCGAGGCTGAGTGTCTCACTCTGGCTTGGGCAGGAGAGAAAGGATACCGTATCTTACGACATAATGAATCTTTTTTTTTTAGTGAAGAGTGAAGAAGCAAGAGCATAAAAAGTTGGATAGACGATTGATAAGATTGATAGCACTGTCTCATAAATATAGAGTTGGTACAAATAAACAATCAATTGGTAAGTTTGTTGAAGGGGTATGTATGGCTACTATTGATGGCGGCGGCGCGGCACGAGGTCTAGAGCGGTAGAACTGGTATCCTCTTATTGCAATAAATCATGACAAGATTTGATGGTGTACATGTAAATCTACAGCTGATTTGGTAACATTATCCTCTTTGCAAACATATGAGTGTATTATTTTGGTGGTGGTGTTATTGCAATAAATCTACAGCTCACCTATATCTCTCTGCCTTCTTCAACCATACGCATATAACATTATAGCCAAAACTTATAAAAAACAAACATGAAACTACTACTCATTACTACCTTCCTCGGTGCCGCCACTGCCATTGATTTAGTACCTCAATTCCTCCGTCGTGGTAATACAGACCTCATCGACACTGACAATTCTGACCTTGAAACGTGCTTTCCCAACAACTTACCTTGGTACACCTACAAGGGTAATGATTATATCTTTACACGTCAACGATATAACTCAATCTGTGTTGATTCAAACAATCGTCAATATCAATGGGGAAAGGTTAACGGCATATACCCGCCAATTGATGAAGAAGATGGTGGATGTTCCGATGTTTGTATCTCGGGATATGGACGTGCCAATCAGCGTGGCTGTAGTAGTATGAAACCAAACAAATTAGTTGGTTTTAATTACAATTGTGACGAGGCCGCGTGCTACTGTCTATACGAGAAGAATACATGGACAGGAAATAGTTCACCATGCTTTGATGAGATGGATACAAGTTACAATGGTCAAGGAGATGTATCGGGTACCAAAACAAATGTTGGTTCAACATGTTATTCTCTTCGTGTTCAAGCTGCTCCAAGTCCCGGACCTCCTCCTGGAAGTAGTATTTGCACATACCCTTCTGATTACAAGTGTTACAAGACAGGGTGGCCTGCCTGTTGTGATGATGATGGTAAGAGAGATATTAGCAATCCTCTTGTATGTAATTATAGATTCAACTCGTCTTCTAATTCCCATCTTTCATTCCACCCTAAACAACAGATTATACTTGCCCTAACTTCCCGACCTTGTGCGACAACCACGGGGAGGGTATGACTGGGACAAGTTACTGCACCCAAGCTCCTCGCTATGGTTGTGATCCTAAAACATGGTCAAATATGGGATATCCAAAGTGCTGTTCTGCACCCGGCGGAGATATCATGAACTGCCCAAAAGAACAGCCTCCTTGCAACCCAGACACCGATCAACCAAGTCCATCACCATCTGAAAGTGACAACGATGATACGGTTAGGGGTACTGGCCGTGCATGTGATTACAAGCAATGTACCAATCAACGAAATGTGAACAAGTGTCCTCCATCTATGTGTGATATCGACAACGGTGAGACTTGTGTCAAGGGCTCAAGTAAAGGAGCTAATTCTTGTACTACTCGATCAGATCAGGGCCTCAACGGATGTTGTGTACCTGATATGACCTTGAATGGCGGATTTCAGGAAGTAGAGTAGAGCTTTAAGCCTCTCCCTTCCCATCTCGTTGCCCAATATCACATCAAGATGGCCTAAAATATAGGCCGATGTGGGGTTTATATTAGTCGACTGTTATTGAATGTATGACCTGTTTGCCTAAATGCATACCTGTATGAAATTGTCTTTGGATTAAAACTAGAACTTATTGCTGAAACTTTAGTAGAGCTTTAAGTTGATCGTCATTGTCATTCATTCATTGCCCCTTATACTTATACTCAGGTTATAAGACTTATATACTACTAGCAAATTAGTACGTATGGTTAGATTGTGACTTTATTCGTTTGGGGTATCCTTTAAAAAATGAGATAGTTGACAGTATCAAGTTGAAATTATCTAATGTGATGGCAAACGATATGATGTGATTGAACAATATGGGCAACTCCGCTATGGAATGCGGTCTCTCCTCTCAATGTTGTTGGAAGATCATAGTTACCATCGTATTGTCAGCTATTGTTGCAACCATTAGTAGTTTAGATAGGACATCAAAATTGAGATCTAATACATCAATAACACTACATGACAACTCGGATAGATGCAAGCAGATTGATACCTCCGCATCATATCCATATGCTGCCTCTTTTCCATCACACAATATGAGTTATATACCACTTGGTGGATATAGATTTGAGGAATATAAATGTGGTGATACGCCATACAACATCACATCAAAAGATAAACAAAATAGTGACGAGGTTGCAAATGTTAGACGTATGCAAGTAAAGAATGCAATGCAATACGCATGGAGAAACTACAAAGAGCATGCTTTTGGTATGGATGAGTTACAACCAACCTCTGGTAGAGGAAATGAAAAGTGGGGAGGTATGGCAGTTACAATGATTGATGCATTAGATACATTATGGATTATGAACCTTAAAGATGAATTCTATGAAGCAAGAAATTGGATTAAAGATAATCTTACATTTGATAGTATTGGAGATGTATCAAACTTTGAAACCACCATACGTAGCTTGGGTGGATTGTCATCGGCCTATGATTTGAGTAAAGATCCAATACTTCTCGAAAAGGCACAGGATCTTGGCAAACGATTGATCAAATCATTCAATACTCAAAACGGATTGCCATATGGAGTGATCAATCTACAAACTGGTAAAGGACACAACTTTAGAAGAAACGGTTATGATTATCTATTGGCAGAAGTTGGTACTAATCAACTAGAGTATTGGTACCTCTCTAGTGCAACTGGTGATCAATCATTCGTCAACAAGTCAATACATGTCTTTGATATTATACAACAAATAATGCCTAGTGATGGGCTTTTGCCTCTAAAGTTGAAAGATGGTATTAATGGAATTGAGTTCAGTACCGATCATATATCTTTTGGAGGCATGGGAGATAGTGCATATGAATACATGCTCAAATTATGGCTTCGGGGAGGTAAGAAAGAACATCGATACCGTGATATGTGGGACGCTTCTGTACAAGGACTACACGACCATCTTCTACAACAAAGCAGCCCCAATGGACTGACATATATTGCAGAGAGGAAGAAAGGCAAGCTTGTTCATCGTTTTGAGCATCTCACATGCTTCATGGGTGGTTCTCTTGCCCTCACGTCATATACCGATCCGAGTCCGAACGGGCTAGAATCTCCTCGAGCTAGACGAGATCTGAAGACTGCCAAGTCTTTGGCTTATACCTGCTACCAAATGTATGCTAGGACTAAGAGTGGTTTGTCTCCAGAGTATGTTCTCTTCACTGGAGAGCATGATGACTATAGGATACCACACGGCGGTGCTAGACAGTATATTCTTCGGCCAGAGGTTATTGAAAGTCTATACTATCTGAACAAGCTAACGGGTGACCCTATTTATAGAGAATGGGGGTGGGAGATCTTCCAAAGCCTCGAGAAGTATTGTAAATCACGGTACGGATATGCCTCGTTAAAGGATGTAAATCGTCCGAACAAGAAGATGGACAAAATGGAGAGTTTCTTCTTGGCTGAAACACTCAAGTATATGTATCTACTGTTTGATACTGGATCTACTATTGATATTCTACATACCCATGTATTCAACACGGAAGCACACCCTTTACCAATGTTTGGCTGAAGCTTTGGAGAGTTCAATATGTTTTTACTGCGGGTTTAGACCTTGTGATATACATATGAAATACTTACCCGAAGATACCTCTTGGTATCCTTAAAAGTGGGACCAAAGTCATAATCGTGCGTGTGGAAAAAAGAGCAGTATTCATGGCCGTTATCTACCAATCTGACCAAAGTTATCAATTAAAACAAGATGGTATCGTGGTGAGTGCGTGGTGTGTATCACAAATTCTCTATCATAAATTATTATTGCAACAACTTTACAAATGAAATACTCATACTACTTACTTTTTGCTTCCTTGCCTGTTAGTGCAGCTTCCGAAGCTGCTCCTAGACGACTACTGAGAGCTACTAAGCCTAAAATCACAACATCCAGCTCGGGGATATGTGAAGTAAATGGCATTGATCTAGATATTGTACCAATGAGCCGAGACACTGTCGCTTCTCAGCTTGAGGAAGACCTTCCACAATCTATCTTTAATAACCCAAACATTGATACTTCAGCAAAAGTCAATCGAAATACTATCCAGGGCAAGTTGCTTCTACACTTGCCTCAAATTTTCTTTCTTTTTTATAATTTACAACTAACTTACTCTAAACTTATTTGGTGGAGGAGGTGGAGGCTTCATCTTATTAGCATTTTGCAATCCGTCATACTTCGTAGACACCTCTTCTGTTCTCTTCTTCCTTCGAGTGTCCTCCTTTCGAGCTTTGGCTATAGCCTTTGGTTGCTGTGCATATAGTTGACGAGCCTTCTCTTGCTCATCATGATGAACTGCCGGAAGTCTCCAAACATTCTCACCATTGGGATTGGTGTTGGTGGTCATTCTTAGTGTATTGCACTCTCCACACCGCATTGCCACAGTATCAATATATCCTTGTCTCTTCTCACCGCAACAACACTCCCACTCATACTCAGTCATATCCTTACCGGCTGCTATTCTTCTCAACTTAGCAGTCTTATTACCACCAATCTTGCCACCAATCTTACCACCCTTGATACCACCCTTGACCGATCCTTCGAATAGACTAGCAAGCTTTGTATTGATAGACCGAAGCAACTCAATAGCATCTGACCTACTCATGCCAGACTTGATACATTCATGAATGAACTCTGATGCCTCAATGCGCATACTACCTGTAGTTCTACCTCCCTTACGACAACTTGCACGAATAGCCTCTGCAAACAACTCAAGCTCCTCGGCAGACTTGCCATCGTGTCCACCAAAACGATATGCAATACGAGTGATTTTAGGAGTGCTGCAAACATATGAGTAAGCAAGCTTAATCGTACAACATTGAGCATCTAATCTCTCTCGTGGAAAGATGAGTAGATTACCAATCCAACCTGCACAATAACACTCGGGATGAGATAATTCTCCGCAGTCAATCATTGTATCGGTAACGGTGGGACCACGGTTGGCAGTAGTAGCGGTGACAATTAGCTTGTTATCAACGGTACTTGATGCACATACAGTTGGACATGGCACTCCATCATTCAACAAGTTGAAGTAGCTAACTTTACATAGATACAACAATCCACAGAGCAGATCAAACTCATCTCTTGATATCTCAAGCTCAATTTGAGCGAACTTATTCATATCAGAATCGAATGTCTCTTTGTTCTTTGCAACAACTGGATAGAAGTCGTGTACTGCAATCATCTTCTCCATCTCATCCATCTCTTCCTTTGTGAGGTATCTTCCACACGCCTCATTATTTAATGAACTGGGGAAGGATCTCTTGATGGTCATGATACATCCTAAAGTTTCATCTATCTTGTTTGTACCTTCCTTCTTCATACTATCTGTAGATATGATTAATGAAGTAGATGTTATGATGAGAATATGTGATTATAAAAAGTGTGCATATGATGTGCACAAAATTAGAACACATGATGTGCACAAAATGTATGTGTACTATGCAAACATATATACACAAAAGAGTACGCATATAAACATATACAAACGATATACAACTCACCTGGAACGGCCCAGTGCAGTAGAACTAAGAGTTTAGTAGCCAATGTGATACTATCTCCATGATTAACACGTCCTTTATATGAAGTATCATCTACAATACGCTCCAACTCATCTTCTATATCACGTAATCGTTTCCTGAACTCTCTCTTATTCACGTTCTTATCGTTCTTATCCTTGAGTAGTTGTATCATAGATTGGATGAGTAATCTTGAGCTGTTGTTTGTACCCTTGTGGTCGTGTACTACTTTCATAGCTTGCTTAATCATGTTTGGATTCATGAGTAGACTGGTTTGTAGGAATGAATGGTTACCAAACTCCGTAGTAGATGGCATCTCTTGAGCATTGTCAGGAACATATGGTAGTTTAGATGCATTAGAAGTGGTTCGAGGGGTATCAAACTCTTCATTATCTTGTGCATGATTAGAAGATACCTGCTCTTTATCTTTGGCGGTGTTGATAGATGGAGTTTTGCATTTGCCGCTGCCGCCGCTATTGGTCTTTCTACGCTTTGATCCCTTAGTCATGGTTGGATGGGTAGTTGATAGAGGTATTACTAGTGTTACTTAGTAGTTATGGTGCATGTGGATGGGATTATGAGATTATGAAAGGGGTCGTGAGTTGGAGGAGAGGAGTGATGCTTATTTGGACACCCATCTCAGAGGATACCTTTCGCATATTTCACTACTCCAACCATGATGACCTCTCAATGCGGTGCAAATAAATCAGTGGAGTTGATAGTACAGATAAATACCATGCACGACCTCGCCACAACAGAGAGGAGAGGATGGTCTCATAAATTTCATAAAGGTGCCGATATCACCATCAAACCAATAACCAACTTGTCCTTCATATACCATAACACCACAAGTAAGTTTTGATGTTGTTGATGTGTTGTATTGCAATGTCCATCCTATTCCTATTGTATGTATTGCAATTAATATATCGCTAATCGTGTACTACTTCATTATAATTATTTAGGTGCACCATCCTCCAAAAACAAATTGCAACTACATCATACAATACATCATGGCACGTAGCACATCTTCCACGTCAAAGACGTCACGTCGTAATACAACCTCCAAGAAGAAGTCCAAGATATTTACTGTGGGGCAGATTGTGTCTGCAATGTGGTGCAATGATGATAACTTTCATGGGTTGGTTTACTCTGGTTCTAAAGTCGAACATGACAACGGTGATGGAACCTATCACATTGTATATCCCGATGGAGATGAAGATCCTTCATTAGATGCCAAATACATTTGGCCTACAGGTAAGGATAGTGTATCACATAGTATGTAACTATACACACCCTTGTTTCTAATTGTTATCATTTCTAATACACGATCTCAATCTTCTTTATACACCGTACCATATATCATGGCAGCATCTACATGTACCACAACTTCCTTAACATCAACAACATCTGATGAGCAGAGTGGGTTTTGGAGTAGAGGAGTATCGTATCCAACATACCAAGAGATGGTAGCTGCCAAGCGTAGTGGTAACCAAGACAAACTTGAATCACTTGGTTTAGGAGAGGAGGATATGGCATCCATGAGACGGGAGGCGGCAGCGGCGGCCGCTACAAAGAGATACAAGGCCAAGAAGAAGAACAAATCCAAGAAGAAGAGTAAGGAGGAGATTGGAGTGACTTCACGTGAATATCCATTACGTAATCGTACTACAACTCCTGTTCGATTATCCCAAGAGGCAGTGGCGGAGATAGTTCAGAAGTCGGAGGAGGTGAGTGTGTTGTTTAATTGTTGTACATATGATATGCTCATTATGATATGCTCATATGATGTGCACATTAATTCTATGTCTATACTCATTCCACCGTCCACCCGTCTTTACATCCATTATCAGATTCAAAACAAAAAAGGAACCAAGGAGAAGGTGGCAGAGAAGAAGAAGCAACAGCCAAAGAAGAAGAGGGTTGGTGAGAATACCATTTATTATTGTGCATCTCCTTTTAATTTCTACACCATCTAACTTACCTCTTAACTTCTCCATCAATATCATATATATCATAGGTCGAACTACTGTAAATTCAGCAGGTCGGGTGGTATCTGCAGGGAAGTCTAAAGCTTCGAAGAAGACATTGGCAGATCGTGGTGCTTGGGGATGTCTCATTGATAACCAAGTCAGAGCTGATTATGAGGCACAACTTGGCCAAGTCATGCGTACATTGGTCCTGGATGGAGGTTTATGGAACATCAACTCATGGTCCGGTCGTATCAAGAATGAGTTGAAGGTAACTGACCGTTACCGTGGTACTCAGAGAATGGTATTGAGTATATCAGAGGATCCTCAAGAAGAGAGTAAGCCTATTTCTGGCTTCCGATTTTGTTTCTTGAGTGATGTCGTGGACCGTTGCAAGATCTTCAAAGTATCTTTTGGTGCTTCAGATAGTGAACACAAACAACTTCATTCGAAGTTGATCTTTGCTGGTTTCAAGAGGGTGAAAGGTCCTTCCAAGGGAGAGAGCCGCAACGCTTCTAAGGATGTCATCGATTCCTTTGAATACATTTATGTGCATCCTCTATTTGATGTCAACAAGCCTGAGCTCGTCCGCAAGATTGTAGGAGGTAGCGTAGGCAGCAAGTGGTCGTATGATTCTCTTTGAGCAAATCTTCAGAAGATGCTATTTGATTTGATGTGCTGGATGCCTGTATTTAGTTTATGTTTAGATAGTGGATTGTTACTAGTAATAAAGATTTATAAGTACCTTATTATAGTAATTTGATAGTATGATACTTTATAGTTCCATAGTACCAGCTCAAACATACGCTATATCAGTCTCATGATGTTGATGAAATGAGTTGATGTGACATGAGACACACATATCAAAGATTGGACCAGCCTCAGACACAAAGAGGACACCTGGCTTGATTTACAACTATGGAGCTATCAAATGCATTATGTCTGGCGAGTTACATCTTATCCAGGAAAACTCTAATGTAGTGCAATCGGCTAGAGGAGGGGAATGCCTCCCTGTCCCTGCGGGTGCGGCTGTTACGCTGGTGAACTATGGAGACGCTGAAGCCATCCATTTCAGCTACAGTGTGGGAGATAGTGTAGAACGATGCGAACTACCACCATCCGATGATCCAGATGCTTGGAAGGTAGAGGAGGTACCTTGCTCATCTTGCGGTAATATCTATCAGAAGCAATGTCAACTCTACGATACTTGTGATGACAACTCGCCTGTTACTCTTGGTTGGGAAGAGCCGTGTTTAGACGAATGTATCATTAACAATGAACCAGTACCGACGGTTGAGTGGGAAGTGCCTAGTGATAGTATATCAGTCAACAATGGTACATCGATTCGAATGGAGCCTTCATGGTCAGTACAAGGTGGGCATAGTGGACAAATGTTGAACTTTAAATGTAGATGCTGAGGGCTCCCAATTCAAGTATCAGGTTGAAAAGACTACTCGTCTTCCTAATACCCGTGCGGTTATTCATACCCATGACTATACTGGAGTAACTTGTCTAATGGCGGGAGAGATGACACTACTCCTAGACTTGGTTGACCCGATAACTGTTCGAGCTCCAAGCTGTTACTGGATGCCGGCATATCGATATATGTCAGGAATGAACACGGGAGATGAACCTGCAGTTATGTTCGACATGTTTACACTCCCCAGTCAGGATAATGCTGTTGCTCTCAACCCAAAGGAAACATTTGTTAATAGTCCAGAAGAAAGGTATGACGCATTGACATATTGTGATGATCCAGAATTTCCTCCACTAGTAGATGAAACACAAGGCACTTGCTGCGATGGAACTTTTGTACAAAACGACTCAACAGCTGCGGTAGAAACATGGGTTTGTCCAATCGAACCACAGATATCATTCTAGATTTACAATCATATCGTGTACTAATACTAAAAATGTAATGATCACATTCCTCTCCTCATTTAGAAACATGGGTTTGTCCAATTAATGCACTAATGGCTTAAGTAGGCTAAATCTAGGTTGATTGTGCTCGTCTGTTCTTCCAAAGCCCGCCGTATCTGTAGTACGGATGATTCTTGTCACCATCAACTACTCCACCACTTACATCCTGCCAACATTTGCCACATACCATACCCCACTGTCCACTCTTATCATACTGACATCTTATTAAGAGATTAACTGATTTGTTACATATTGTACATTGTTTTTGTCCAGCAGATGGATCACCCCGTCCTTCCCGTTGTGCTCTTCTCTCGGCCTTCTTTCTCTTCTTCTCTAACTTTCGTTGTTGTTTGGCATCTAATATGGTATCAACTTGTTGATCTGATGATGTAGACTGATTGTCTTCATCATCAGAAAGTAGTGTTTCTGTATCTTCTGCTATCTGTAATGCTAATATATCGTCACTTAACATATCCACTCTATTATTATCATCTAAAGAAGCATCCGTATGTGTATCCGTCACATCTTCTTGGTTTTGACTTGACTCATCTGGTATTGTAGCACTTCTATTCGATTGTCTATTCTTCTCTTTCCTCTTTCTATTGCAACTTTTACTACATGTAGTTACTTCATCCCAAACTTTCTCCCATTTCTTACTGTATATTGTGCATGTCATGTGAGCGTTTTATTATTCAATGATTGCACACAAATTTTAATGATATAAAGTACTCACCGCCAAGTATATGGACGACCACACACTACACAAACCTTAGTTGGTAGATTCTCCTTCTTTACACCGTTTGGCATGATTGATATTACTTCGTTGTTATTATTGTTGCAATCGAGTGATGTGGTGGTAGATGATTGATGTCGATGGAGATACTGTGCCGGAAGAGGAGAACGGGGTCTTAGAACTCGTGTGTTAAATTGCAATTGATGTGTAAATGCACTACTGCAGATGGCGGTACGGATTAACAGTAACTGATGGCCTGCCTTACGCATATTAACATATTGATTGGTCAACTAGATTATCGTTAGTAGAGGCGTATGATGTTGTTTATTTGTGAGTCATTGGAATAAAGTGCACAAGAAGTATTAGCACTCTAAAATATAACATAATAGAGCACCGTATCCTTGCAAATTTGATAGCTAAAATATATTGAATGTTTTGCGTACTTGATTTGCACCCAAAAATATGTTTGAATTCTCACACTATTTTTTTTGCTTTTGCACACTATATCTTTTCGATCTATCTATGTAGAAATTAATCTACTTATGATACAAGGAAGTTTGCATTTATATTCACCGTCGAAGATTACATGATAGACTTTAGAAGAAGTAACATCATATCTTTCCTTTCTATTGCAATACTAACATCATTTACAAACAGTGCAATGTCGTCATCATCATCAAAACCAATATACAATCTACGACGATATCAACCATCCGACAAACAAGGTATTAAAGATCTATTCACAGCAAACATTGTCGAGGAATGGGGTACAATATATCATAATGGAAAGTATATAAATAATGCACGGCGATATATAGTTAGTGTAGTTAATGACAAGGATTCAGATATGAACAATATAGAAACAACTTACTTTATTAATGGTGGATACTTTTACGTATTAACATGTCGATATACTAGTGATGGCGAGGATGGGAAGGATAAATGTGAAGTATTAGTAGGAACGTGTGGATTACAACGTATATCAGATACCGAAGCTGAACTACGAAGAGTATGCATATCTAAAGATCACCGAAGTAAAGGATGGGGATCTAAAATGGTTAGTCTTTTGTTGGATAGAGTACAGACTCATGAGGAAATGGCAAATGTAAATAAAGTTGTAGTATCAACAATTGAACATAGTGTAGATGGTATAGATTTTTATAAAACAAAACATGGATTTGTGGATACAATTGATAAAGAGACGGGACAGCCAAAGACAGTTAAAGCTCATGGTACTCCTATTAATGAAGTGTTTATGGAATGCAAGATAGATAGATGAGATTGGAGTCGGAGTGTGATAGCTTCTCTTGAATGGGATAAGAAGAAGGGGTATTGTGATCTCTATCTGAGAGAATGACACATCTTATGCTCTTTTTAGATAGAGCTAATTAAAATGGCTAATATAGAGCTAGCTGGCTAATTCTAACCGCATTGACAGAAAAGACATATGCAACATAAGCATAGCTTACGCTGGTTACCCGATAGCCATTTGAAGTACTTGTGACTTTCCGTAGGATATCACGAATTTCAATCACTGCGGAGAAGAGTAGGAATTATGCCACGTGTAAGTTACTCTGAGATCTATGTAATTTTCAAGTTGGCAGTCGCCGATGCATCGAGTTACTCAATCATAGCAATATAAATCGCAATAGTACCATGATAACCATTGTACTCTACTTACTATTAGCATGTTCATCCGGTTGGGCGTTTAATATCGGCCGATTTGCAACTCCGCCGCCGCCGAGAACACATACTTTCAACACTTACAAAAGATCTTTTCCATCATCCAACACAGTCGTACACTCTAGTATATCATTACCATCTACCACTACAAGACTATACTCATTACAACCATTAATCGATGAAATTGCAAATACTGCCTCCTCTTCTGACTCCACTAGCTCAGAAACACCAGTAATCTTCGTAGGAGGAAAGGGCGGGGTAGGTAAAACATCCATATCATCAGCATTAGCAGTGGAGTTAGCATCCTCTCCACAATATTCAGATTTGAATGTATTAATTGTTAGTACTGATCCTGCACATTCATTGGGTGATGCTTTGGATGTTGATTTACGTAGTGTTAGGTCGAGTGGTAATGATGAAGATGATGGTAGACCTAGGCCATTAACTTTGGATGGTAAGAGCTTGTGTGTAGTGCACATCTTATGTTCTATTTCACACATGTCCCAATAACTCATATATTCTAAACAAATCACTCAACTTTCCAATTATATATATATTAAAGATCCATTAACAAATCGCAAACTACACGCATTAGAAGTAGATCCACGCGCAGCCTTAGCTGAATTTCAAAATAATTTACAATTATTTGATATATCAACCTTATCATCCTCCATTGGTATGAATGTTTCACCACAACTCCTAAACGACTTGGGATTGAACGAGTTACATACATTAATTAAGAACCCGCCTCCCGGCTTAGATGAATTGGTTGCGTTAGCTAATGTATTGGATCCAAGTTATGCTGAGGAGTATGATGTTATTATAGTTGATACTGCTCCTACTGGACATACACTTAGGATGTTACAATTGCCACAGTTTCTAGATGGATTCCTTTCGACATTGTTAACTTTACGGAGTAAGTTAAAGGGATTGGTGAATACATTACAAATGTTCATGGGCGGCAACAACAACAATAACAATGAACAACAACAACCAAAGATGAATGTAGACAATGCCCTTCTCAAACTAGAAGAATTTCAATATCGTACATCCCAATTAATTACTCGATTACAAGATTCAATATCTACAAAATTTGTGGTTGTTTCAATACCCACTATATTAAGTGTTAATGAAAGTCAACGATTAATGACTGAATTGATTGAAGAGGGTATATGTGTTAGTGATTTAGTTGTTAATCAGTGTATTGGTGGTGGTGGAATTAGTAATGACAGTAACAGTGATGATAAAGTATCAGAGGCAATGGTACGATATTACAATCGACGTGTGGATGGACAACAGCGTTGGATATCGGAACTAAAGGATGCCTGTTTAGATGTTAGTTCTAGTGATGAGTACAAATCTAATACCGGTGGAGTTGTGGATACTACAGGAGGAATTGAAGTTACAACTGTACCATTTTATGATATGGAATTGGTAGGCGTGCCTGCGTTGGGATATCTTGCCACACAGACATTCGGTACATCTACCGACTCCAACTTTGATAGATTGATTGGATTTGATAATGATGATTTAGATCCAAATGTGAACAATCCCAAAGTAGTCATTTGCGGTGGCAAGGGCGGCGTTGGTAAGACTACGACTAGTTCATCATTGGCAATTGGTATGGCATCATCAGGACATGATGTGGCATTAGTATCTACAGATCCGGCACATAGTTTAGGCGATGCATTAGACATGAACTTGAAGGGTGGATCATTGATTGATGTTCCATTGTTTGGTGTACCGTCCATGCCAGACAGTCGAGGGGAAGGATCATTAAAGGTAATGGAGATTGATCCTACCTCGGCATTGACGGAATTCCGTGACTCGATTGACAACTTGATTGGCAAAAAGGATGATGCCGATAACTCTGAACTATCGTCTACACTTAGCTCATTGGGTGAGATTATAGACACACTGCCCGCTGGTACCGACGAGGTTGTGGCACTAGCCAAGGTTATACAACTTATCCGTCGGGGAAATTATGATCGTGTAGTGTTGGATACGGCACCCACTGGACATACACTACGAATGTTAACTACACCATCGTTTTTAGCAGACTTGATTGAGAAGGTATTGTCAGTGGCAGCCAAGATGAATTCAAATGCAGCCGTGAAGATGTTACTCGCTAGTGCCGCCACGAAGAATAAGTATGATTTAGATGATGCTGCCGAGACTGCCAAGTCGGCTTTACTCAAGTTTCAAGTATCAATGTATGATTTAGAGGATCTGTTTGCTGACCCGGCTTCTACCGAGTTCTTGATTGTTACCATTGGTACTGAACTTGCTGTTAGGGAGAGTGTTCGATTGATGAATGATTTGACATTTGGTGATCCTGAAATGCCAATACGAGTTCGTAATGTGGTTGTCAATCAAGTGCTGGACAGTAACGAAGAAGGGGAAGATGATAAGCTGCAAGGGTTTGTGACACGATTGTCAACATCTCAAGCCTCATCGATTCAAAACATTCATAGAGGTCTTGATCAACTAGATAATCCGCCGAGGTTGACCAAGGTGACAATGTTAGACATGGAACCTAGAGGTGTATATGGATTAAAGGCACTATCTGAACAGCTGTTATTATCCTCGTCGGCTGAGGAGTCTAACAAGGAAGGAGTTGTTAATATATAATACGTTAATGATTGAGCTTAGTTTTCATCCCTGACTATAATCT
>Ga0214477_100294_pt1 | contig 35905 bp, 19 predicted proteins | sample M1_20Mar14CPVII9_FD_165058 | JGI IMG/M metagenome (GOLD analysis project Ga0214477, IMG submission 165058) | Marine eukaryotic communities from Monterey Bay, California, United States - M1_20Mar14CPVII9sort6BwellC16 | ecosystem: Environmental > Aquatic > Marine > Unclassified | place: USA... | reverse complement strand
ACGTGATGGCGTGTGATTTGTGACTATTCTTTATGTCATTCTAGAGCGTATGTACTTCGACTTAGATAGAGACGATACGCCTACGCTATTGGTAGATACCACATGCTGTGGTTCTGTCTACCGTCGAGTGAGTACGATAGTTGATGGCAAGCGCACATACACTAAAAAGTACTAAGTTGCAATGTGCCATTTTGCCTGGAGTCCCGTTTATTTAGAGAACAACAAGAATTATTATTACCTCTCATACTCTCTGGTCTCATCATCGATCAATCGACATGCAACTAAAGATGAAGCCTGATGTAAGAAGAAGTCCTCGTTTACATCTTCCACCAAGACGATCTCCTCGTATTAAGGAACAGTCGTCTCCAGTGGTGCCTCAACATCCTAAGAAGCAACAAGACATTCAGAATAAGAATGAACAAGAAACGACTCCACGTTCTTACTCTCCTCGTCAAACAGCACCCAAATCTGCATCAACTTCCTCTTCAGTCAAATTTAGAAGAACTATTGTGCATGAACAACGTTTTCATAAGGAGCAGCCAGCATCATCTGTGCGGAGACGAAAGTCTAGTAGCAAGAAGAGCACTTCTGCCGATGGAAAACGGTTGTTTCGATCATCTATTGATGAGGGGTCACAAGAGAATAGAAAACGTTTGAAGAATACAGTTACTAAAGCTCAATATAAACGATTATTAGGTCGGAGGAAGAAGAATGCAATCATCATTACTACAAGTTTTGTGGGGCTTGCCGTTGCTATTGTTTTTATTGGGAGGTTTATGTTAGGATTGTGGTGAGCTCTACGTTGTGTGTAGTGGCCGATAATGTTTGTAAGAGGTTTATATGATCTGGTTAGGTAGATATAGTTGAAATCATTGTCGGTTACCTTAAAATAACTGTCTGTTTATTGTGGAAGATATGACCAAGACACATACTACTTCACCAACTTTGCCCTAATCCTCAGCTAAGATCTCCAGATGACAGCTTCCTTGTTAATCGAAACGGTGATCTACGACCTTGTCTCTTCCCATTAGATCCTAATAAGCTTGAATTATCCCAACCGGCATTATTTTGAGCCCATAATTTCATTTCCTCGTCCCGTTCAATAGACGCCGCCTCAAGATGAATCTGAAGATTCTTCTGAATACTAGCCATAAGATCCTCACCCAATACAAGGGCAAAGTTTTGTTTACTTCCTCTTCCACTTGGTGACGATGGTGCTAGACCGGCATCAATACTTGGAGAGTCATCCTCAAACAAATCTAATAATTGCATATTAATTCTCCTACCATCATCATCTCGAGGGGTTTCTCCTCCTCTTATTTCATCGTGTAGAAGCACTTCTGTGCACAGCAAGATCGATGTTCTTTCTGCAACACACTTGACTAGAGGTAGAGAACAGCTAGCTGTTGATTCATTCATTGAGGTGGAGGCTACATGTCGACACCACTTGAGTGATAAAATGAGATTTCCTAATGAAGGCTGGCCTTGAGGAGTGTCTGCTTCAGCTATTGATCTTGGCACTGGTAAATAAGAAAACACACAATGTCTTTTGGACGTATCCTCCATGCCGACAATGCATGACCAAGGAACATGTCGGTCAATAGCTCCAGTGTTTGAAAACTCCACTGATATGGTACGGCGAGATTGATCAACACCCAGGGTGCGAGCATATTGAACATCTCTTCCATTCGATTGTGCCTGATATCTCTGAAACTGTTGAGCACCAACGGACGACGATGAGAGTGCAACTGTAGTCCCTGCTTTGATCACTTCAGCTACATTAATATGTGACGCTTCCTCCCTTGTAAAGGTAACAAAAGAGTTGGAGGAAGGATGTGTATCTGACAAGACACTCAGAGCATTGAATAAACAATGTCCAGCTACACACTCAACCTCTGCAATAAGCTTGTTGTTCACATGGATTTGAAAGCTCTGTTCCAAACTTGAATCTTTTCCACTAGCAGCTTCGGCAGCCTTGGTTGTTGCAATGTGAGAGTTCTTGAAGTCTTCGGCCGTAGCAAGGATATAACAACTATGAGCAAAGTGAGCATTACGGATAGCCTCATGTCGGGCATGCGGGATACCATCTACTAGCAGAGGATGAACTCCCTCGGCAAATGAAGATCCTGTGATTGTACTTGCACTCTCCAACGCCAGGAATAGCTCTCTAGCACTACTGATAGCTCCGAGGAAAGCAGATGATATCTTCGTCATCTCGGCACTTGTTGAAAGTACCCTTTTATAAATACTACTACATTGACGTGCAAACTCATTCCTGATATCTCCATCACTGCAAAGTTCGGCAAATAAAGAGGAAATAGCCGATGATTCCGATAAAAGGTTCGGTGTAAATGCATATGATGCTGATTTGATGCTTGATGAGAATGAAGTCTTCGATTGCCCTTTGTTTGACTTGTTACTTTGAGCTTTTGCTTCATTCAACATTGATGTTAAGCAAGAGAATAAAACATACTCATATGCTGAGACGAAATCAAGTGTTGAACTTGCCAATTGACGGACAGTGTTGGTCTGTTGAGCTTGTGTTTGGCATCTTGCAGATCTTAACAGTGATGAAAAGATACTAATCACCTCACGCCATACAAAGTGGGCCGAGTCTTTTTGTGAACACGGCTTGGGCTTTGACTTGCTTCCCGGTTGTTGTCTTGGGAAGCTTGTGTAGTATCCACGATGCCGAGTGATTGTTGACATTACCTGGTCATCGGCTCCCATTGTTGATTCAGAGTTTGATGACCAAGTTTTGCCAGCCGTCTTTATGAGAGGATTGTCAATGAGTGATCTAAAGACTCTATTGTCGGCCAAAAGTAGTAGGATATCAAGGACTGTCGAGCCGGCATCTGTCAGTGTGTGGAAGAATACTGTGATGACACGAACAATGTCAACAGCATTATGATGAATCATTGCAACAGAGTGAGTAGATGTTCCTGCATGAACCGCTTGATAAGTCAATGAGGCAACAGTTGAGGCTGCATCAAGATGGTATTGAATGTAATGAATAGCATTCCTTTCCTTCAAACATGAAGCAAAGTCCACTCCATAAGTCAATGATAAGAAGTCATTCATCTTGGAGCTTGAATCCATTGTTGTGGGCGCTAAACGAGATAGCAACGACAAGGATGTACGAAGAAGTTGGAATGACGCTCCTTGGGCAGCATCGTTGTCGTCGGCGGCTGAGCTACCAAAACCATAACCGCATTTAGATGGTGCAGAGATGACGACTGCATTATCATTATCATCTCCTTGCTGAATATACTTCAGTGATTGAAGGGCGTTCACTGCAAGGTCGGTGAGACCGATTCTTAAATCATTGTACTTTACCATGTCATCACGAGATCTATTAGCTTGTGAAAGACTCTCAAGCTCAGACATAAGCACAAGTGCCGATGCCAATAGGCTTTGACGAATCAAGCAGACAGTTTCGTTCCTATTTGATGCTACTGATCCAAGCTGAGTCATTACAAACAGCTTGTTGGAAGATTCATACAAACGCTCAATCATTTCTAGAACACTCTTGGCTCCACTCGATTCGGCACTGTCACCTACATCTTGTTTGACTTTGAGAGAGTAGAGGAGTAATGAACACAGTTCCTCGACAGGTTTAGTATCACTGCTCTCGAGCAGACCTTGACTGGATAGTAACGACTCTGCCGTCATCTTTGAAACGGAGACTGATGAAAGAGCTGCCAGCGTGCAATCAACAAGAGTACTTGTTAGTGCATAGACTTCGTTACTTGGTAGTGTTGCATAGACGTTGGCTGTCACTACTTCGAAGAATGAAGCCCAAGAAGCTGAGAATGATGCTTCTGATCGAGCCAGCACTTGAAGAGCGTTGCAACTCTTGAATGTACTTGCACTGTTGTTGGAATCAGAATCCAATGCTCGAGCAAAACTTGCACCCAAGCCAACAGAACACCACGATGAAGAGGAAGTGTCCTTCTCAGCTGAATTAGCATAGGAGAATGAAGCAAGGTTCCAGTTGGCTGTGCCAGTTCTGCCAACCGACTCGGTAAAGGATGTTAGCCATGAAGATGCCGCCGATGCCGAAGCATCACTGGATGACAAGAGCACTTTCCAGCAATCCATTGGTCCTGAATCATAAAGATCTTCAATAAACTTGATCCCTCCTTGAGCCTTTGCCTGAACTCTACTCACCGTTTCTATTGAAATGATATCAAGAGAAAGTGATAACATGTCGAGCAAGATACATTTCTGATTCACTAACACGGTTGATATCTCGTCTTGCATCGAGTTCTTCTCCTCTAGTGACATGATTGCTAACAATGAGCATCGTGTCAACTCTACGACAGCATTGGCCACGAGAGATGTTGTGCTCGTTTTGTTTGTGAGATGAGCAACGATGGATTCACACGCATGAGCACCATCAGAGTTGGATGGTCTTCTCTTGCATGTCGTAAGTCTACAGCTACTCCACAGCTCTGATACAACCTTGAGACAGGCACATGTTAGCAAGGACTGTAAATTAAGCATCCTCTCATCTACTTGATCTTCACGAGACTTTGTCATTAGTTCGCCAGTACTAGTGATAATTGATACCATTTTGTCAACTAATCTCCAATCTTGTTTATTCTCGCCCCCAAGAAGTATGGATTGAGCGAGGTCGGGTTGAGTTGATGCGCTAACTGCCACCGATTCCAACATGGTCGTTGCCAATAGAGCTACATGGCCCAAGCCTTGAGAGTAAGTGTCAGAGGCATCATCACCAACAAGTTTCTCAACAGCATCAAGTAGAACATTGAACATGTGCCGTCCACCACCTAATGCCGCACGGAAGGTGCTTAATCCGATACTAGGATCACTAGCCACAGTTGAATGACGCAAACACAGCCTTACCACCTTTGAAGATAAGAGCGCAGCATCAGACTTGGCCCCGCCAGCTAAGACATCCTCTGAACTGCCGACAAGATGTGAAATCAGATTCAAGTTGGCAACATTTGACATGGTCGTGGTAGCTTGGGGTACAAGAGAAGAAGGAGATGCCTTGCTCAAGAGTAGAGTACATGGACTAGCCTGCAATAAAACATTTTGAACGGGGCTCTCTTCTGATAAAGTAGCTGCAATGTCCTCTGCATTTTCACCCCACACAAGAAGCAACGAGAGTGCCATGGAAACCACATTATACAACTCCAAATGTCCATCTTCTTCTTCTGCCAGATTATCAAGCATATTAGTATTTGGAATGCCTTGTTTCTTGGCAGCAGTTGCCCTTCGTTGTGACGCTCGCTTGGGAGTTACAAACTTCCCCCATGGACCGTATGAACTACCATTTTGTTTCTTCTTATCTTGTTGTACGGCGGAAGCGGAATCAATAACCGCGGCTAGATTCCTTGATGATGTGGCAGATTTCATTAACATTAATGAGATTGGTATTGAAGATAAGAAGGCAATCACTTGACCCAACGGTGTGGAAGATGAAAGTGTACTAACGATATCATTTCGTACACTCAATGCTAGACTTCGGACATTATCATCTTCATGGAGGTAGAGTACTTGCTTTAGACTAATCAATGTTGCCATCACAGATGAAAGAATGGCATGTGCGGTGGCAATTTGTACCTTGGATGCGGGGAAGGTCACTTCACCACTTGACGCAAATGAAGATAGAACATCTAATGCAACCATTACCCCACTACCGATCGTCTCAATGATGCCAAGTGCCATGCCTGACGAGACACTCCTTGCATCAAACACATTGCGTGTAAGATTTACGGAAAGAGAATTCAAAATGGACATGACACCGAGAGTAATCGTCTCTCCTCCACCAGTGACAACAAACTGTGCAAAGCCACTCATTTTATCTCCTCCTCCAAATCCACCAGTAGAAATGGGTAGGAAGCAATTACAAGTTTCTACTTGAAAGTCCACATCTGCATCCACTAACAAATCAACCAATAAATTCAAGGCCGAGGCCGCAAGATCGGTACATTCACCTTCCAGAGTACTTTGTGTACGAGGTAATACCTCACGGGCAGTATTGCAAATCATCCTTGGTCCTCCAGAGAGAGACTTGCGTACCCAATCGGTTGCATCCTTCCCACCTAGATTGGCAAGTGTTGATATCGATTGAATGATTGTGGTAGCATACTTGACAGTACTACGCTCTTCGGATGATACACCCTCGTGACCAGTCGATGATTCATTTAATGATGATAAAAGTGGTGCCAAAGCGGCAACTACCGACAATGCACTACCAATCAAACCATCAGGTAAGAAATCAGAAGTCAATATGCTACGAACCATTGATGGAGTGGCACATAATGATACAATCAGATTGAGAAATGTTGATAATGGCTTGAGGTAGTGAATCGCAGCCTGTTGTTGCTGTTGCTGTTGTCCTTGTTGACTCTTTAATTCGCTCAGTGTAGACACTGCCAATGTATGTGCCGCGTCAAGGAGGTAACACAATGGTTCTCCACCCTTCAATTCTTCCTTATTACTGTCATCGTTCATAGCATCATCATCACTACTGCCCTGCTGACAAAACTCTTCCCAATCTAACCAAAATGATTCACATAATATCTTGGAATTACGATAAATAACTGATGCTAAATCTGCCAACATTCCAATATTCTCAACAGCTGATGTCCGTGATGTTAATGATAATAATGCCTCACGGAATGACCGGATTGTAGCTGTTAGTATTTCACGTGCAATTGATGCATATACAATTGATGCTGCATCGTTAATTAGCAAGTCTTCTTCTTCTTCAACGTTATCATTCTTGTCAACTGCCATGCCTTCATCCATCAGGACAAGGTTTTGTTGTTCATTCAACATTTCAAATTCACTCCGTTTTAATAAATCACTTGCCATCTTTTCATTACCAATTGATCTCAATCTTCTTCGTTCTAATGATGATGAAGTACCACCACCGCCACTGGAATTGCATACCATACCTTCCACAATTTGATGTAAATATGCAAATGCACCACATTCATCATTTGCCATTTGTGAACATTCATTACCCCAATCACTTAATTTCTTAACAAAGTCATCATTATTAGTAGATTGTGAAGACTGTGACATACTTGCCAAACGTACTAATAAACCAAACGACAATAGACATATCGATTCAGGTGCCTGTACACCCCATAATTCATCATCGGAATCCATTCCCCCTCCTCCTCCTTGTGCTGCTCGATGTTGTTTCTTATATGCATTGTAAGCAACATTACGACGTTCCTTAACACAATATCCCAATTCATTAATCTTTTGATGTATTGCTGACAATTCAATTTGGGTTTGTTGATTGTCTAATCCATTGGTAAAGAAGGGATGATTGTTAATCCAACTTTCACCACCTTCAGTACTTGATGAAGAAGTGGTATGCCATAATCCCATACATTCAGCACAAATCAATCCCCATATACCATTTAATCGATATTTAGTCTGTTCCATTACCTTTACCGACGACGGCGTGTTATCATAACTTCCCAGCCCGGAAGTAGTATGTAACAATTGATAATGCTCCTGCCAACCAACACCAACTCCACCTCGAATACCACCCTGTAATAATCTACCAAATTTACTATATTCACTAGCAGACATACCAAATTCGTAATTATTACAATTTTTCAAAGCCTCCATTATTAAAAACAAATCAAATCGCTGTACACCATTATTTATACGATCATATAATAACACTAACATTGCTTCTGAACTTTCGGTATGGATTGATAATATTGTTTCTTCACTACCCTGCAATACTACATTATTACTGTTGGAGGTTGAACTTGAGTTGCCGTATAATTTAGAAATGGAATGTGGTAAATCTAAACTACCCAATCCAAATAATGTCGGTCCGGTTGACAATCGTAACAATAGATAGAATAATCCACGATTATTATTGTCATTTAATTTCAATTTGGTATCTAATTCATTTAAGAATTGTTTGCAACACCTGCCAATTATAATTTCATAACTTTCGACATTATCATCGTCATGTTCATTAAATTCTTGTTCCAATCGTAAACATTCGGTGACAATACGTAATCTACTAATAAATTGTAATCGATGGTATGATAATACATGTTGGAATAATTGAGTGGTACCTAATAATGAACGTAATTTACTCTCCTCTTCTGAAGATTGAGATTGTGATTTGTTTTCCTTATTGTCATTAGAGTCGGGTGTTGTTACTGGCTCATTTTTATTATCCCCTGTATTACTATTTGGTGTAGAAGTAGAGGCTGGCGAACTACTACCAACAGAGGCACCATTGACCGTGGCGGCAAAAGTACGTAAACTAGCCAAAGTAATCTGTACAGCCCTCTCTTCACTAATACCCAATAAATCAACTAATGCACGAATATGAATTTGTCCTTCATTTGTTGTAAATGATTTTGGTAATTCCTTCTTATCATTATTGGTTGAGCTGGATGATGGTTGTGGTTGGGAGGTGGAAGAGATTTTAAAACCAGAAGAGTTGGCATTTGAAATTAAATTTTCCCACCATCCATCACCCTCGCCAATACTACTTCCTACTCCACCACTCCCTACAACATCATTAATTTGGGATAAATCCTCTTCCAATCGAATACGTACTCTATCAAATCTACCATTTAATTCGTTATCCTCATTATTAATTTCACCTAGTAATAATTTTGATAAAAATAATGTATCATCTTCTTCGAACCATGATTTTGATGATGCGGCGTCGGTGCCGCCTGTTGATAGGGATAGGGATGATGGTTTGGTAGTGCCAACAGCAAGGGTGTTGGTTGTTGTTGGTGAACCAAATAGATTAGTTGCCATAATAATAATTTTGTGATGTTGCTGAACTTCTTTTCTTTAGTGTGGTATTGTCGATATCGTGCGCCGCCGCTCAGCTCGAACAGCACACACGCCTAAATAATGTGTAGATATTCCGCCTATCTGCTTTATTTAGGCGGTGGTTTAAGTTGCTATCTATATTGGTAGTAGATAGAGAGAGACAGGTCAATACTGAACTTTAGTTGATTGTAATCGGGAGTCTTGTGACTAAATGGCATACATGTGTAGTAATTTATACTTTAGTTTTTAGTTTGATGATGGTAACTATTATCTGTCGTCAATAATTGTTTCGTATACCAACAACGTAGCATCTAGATTAGAATTTAACGCTCTTTCGATTTATAGTCTCTGGTAGTACAAATCGTCATATTGTGAAAGATATAGAAGGATACCTCTAGCCTAGGTTGTTTTATGGTTTGTATGTGTTGTGTTATATATCAATATAACAGCATAAACTGTACATACAACAGCTCTAAAGGATGCCGACATCTAATACGTCAAGTGGCAATGGTAGTATCAAGTCCAGATCTCGATCGTCGGCTGCAACGCCGCCACCATCTAGTAATGGCAGTATACAAAAACAAAGTAAATCGGAGAAATCCAACAATAACTTTGCAAAGATAACAACTCTCGTATTTATAATAGCAGTAGCAGATGTATTATTCGTATGGTATTCAATACATACAAGTTTTGAAGGTAATGGTAGTGAACCACATGGAGCAGAGGTAGGGTTGCATCATTTGCATGAAAAGAAGAGAATGGAGAAGATTACTGACCATTTACATGATGAGTTTCATAAAACAAAAGAGCTTGCTTATAAAGCATTACCGCCGCATAAAAAGAAGAGTAGTACACATAATATGATATCAGGTACTAATAATACAGCAAATATAATACAACAAAAAGACAAACGACGGATAGATGAACGAATAGCAGCGATATTGCAAGCTGCAAATATAGAAGTTGATGATGAGACTATTGAACAACTACCAAGTTGGAATGACGCCGTCTCATTATATGGTGATAAGCCAATTATATACGGACTAGACACATGTGAAAAATACAGACAAACTGTAAAGCCAGAAGATCGAATGATTGGCCCAGCCGGTATATTTAATACAGGAACAAACTTACTATTTCAATTAATGAAAGATAATTGTGATATAAAAGAAGCCAAACATTCTACAACACACAAGGAACAAAAACAGAATGGTATGAGATGGCAAGCTCCATGGAATGTCCGCGTTAGTATTGTTTCATCTTGTGAATTCGTGTGTTCAATATGATGTCTTGGTGATTTGGCCTCTTCACACGACCTTTGTTTATCTTTTATTTGACTGCCTTTGCAAATCGAATGCACTAACATATGTTACAATCATCTCTCTTCATTTTCATAAACTGTGAAACGCTCATCTCCCAGGGGTAAGCATAATCCAGTCTCAACTCATCGACTGAAACACACAGCAAAAATGTGGGGAACAGTAAGTGCTACAGATACCACACCGATTAATCATACTGCCTTCTTTCCCGTAACAATGATTAAAGACCCGTATACTTGGATGGGTAGTCAATGTCGACATCATTATACATGTCAATGGAATCATGGACCAGATAATTGTCCTAATCTTGTAAAGAAGAACGTCCTTGATAGGTTAGAGCCTGAAAAGGTCGGTGTAAAGTTTGCAAAAGTATACATACATTATAATTCATTACTCGATCTATGGAACAAGTATTATCAAGATTGGGAAGTACAGACATTTCCACATTTGACTACGAGGTTTGAAGACTTATTATTTCATGGAGAAGAAGTGACAAGAACAATATGTGATTGTGTAGGCGGAGTATTTCGTGAGAAGTTTAGGTATATAGAAGGTAGTGCCAAAGAGAATGGAATGCCTATTCATAAAGGAGCAAATGGTCTGGTCAAAGCCCTGATACAATATGGCAATCCTGAGAAGAGATTAACTGGTATGACGGATAGAGATTTAGAATATGCTAGTACTGCGTTGAACAGGGATCTGATGGAAAAGTATGATTATCGTTATCCGAAATGATAAGTAGGAGTTATAATGTTATACATTCATACACAGAATGCTCCTGGCCCGGGACTTGTAACAAAGAACTCCCTCGTTTCGCTACCGCCAGGGAATCTCTCATCATAGGCATTTTGCCATTGATTTGCAAACTCCTCAGCTTGATGACGATGCACTAATGCCCAACAACTTCCTCCAAAGCCTGCACCAAAACACGATGCTGCGATTGCCTTTATCCTATTAGGTTGTACATCTAATTGTGTGGTGCTTGCCGGCTTCCTCACTAGTAAAGGATTCAATTGTAGATCAGCTTCTATGCCTCTTGCCCACAGAGGCAACCAAGCCGTCTCTGTAATCTGATTCTGAAGCAGATTCACGGCACCTCGATGTGATGCATCAACAATTGATCCCAGTAGATCCAACTTGTTTTGAGATATAGCATATGCGGCGGCAGGTACCAGACATTCACTTTCGTCATAGAATTGTTCAAATCGAGTAGCTAATGATGCAGCATACTCTTCCTTGTTCGACATACCAAAGGCTAATAAGCTTGCTCGATTTCGAATACCTCTTTGTATTCGTGCTTTTACACACTCCGATGCATCTGTTTCTCCTCTGCACTTACGTTCATATCTAATGGCATCAGCTAATGTTAAGCCACCGATATCATTATTAGAGCAACCAGTATAGTATGCTTGAAACGCCTTTCTAGCCAATTCTGAAGCATTATTGTACCCAAGAGAGGCATCTGTATCACCATCAGAACCTCCAGCCTTTTCTGCTCTTGCTCCGGAGAAAGCTACTACAAATGTCAAATCATCAGGTAGTTGTATTGTTGAATCTAGACTTGTCTCTTCCTTCATTGACGTGTTGATGTCGGCACCGATGTCTAAAGATACTAAATCATTTACAATATTCTTCATGTCAATAGAAGCTGGTCTAGTAGGGCAAAAAGATAGTAACCGAAATTCACCACTCCGCCCTGTAAGTATAGCTGCATGATCTTCACTACCTCCAAAAGTGCCAACTCCTCCGTTAATAGTTCCCTCTAAAACAAAGGGTTCATTTGATGTCCATGTTTTGGTTTCTTTTTCTGTTGTTCCAAACATAGGATCATATCTTTCAACAGTCTCAGTGTATGTTCCTTCTTCTCTTACTCTTGTTGATATGTAATCCATTCCGTTCTCGGCATTACCAAGATATGTAGATAAATTGTATATGGTATCATCTTCTTCGTCTTTCCCAATTGCATAACAGTATTGAGGAGTCTCTGACAGATTCAAATGAGAGTTCAATACTAAGTATAACCCAGTAACGAATGCACTACTTGTACTCAGTCCACTGGCCGGTGGCAAATTAGATGATAATGCAATGAATACATGTCCTCCAATTTGTCTGCCCTTCTCAATATGTACATGTTTTCTACCATCTGCTGTTTTGGTTTCTGTTACTTTGTCAGTGGGTGATGACGAGTGTGGGTATAAACCAAAGTTTTTCTGTAATCTATTTATAATTGCAGTTGGATATATCGTCCAATCAATTACTTTAGAGTCTGATTCATCGTTATTGTTTGATTTGGTATTATTTGGTATGTGAATTGTATGATGTACAACAGGCCTATCATCTATTCGATATGAAGTACTTTCTTGAGTTGCATGATGCTCCATACCTTTAGGAAGCACCGATATGATTGTAATCTTCATTGTATTATCATTACTATCTTCTTTATTAGTGATGAATGTCGATACCATTGCCATACCTCGACTTCTAGTAGCACAAACTAAAGAGTTTCCGCCACTGTAATCGGTATGCTTGCCCATCACTTCAATTCTACCGGGTGTCCAATGGCAGTGAGATAGTATACCCTCATTGCAATTAATACTATTATCATTATCAGATTGTTGAAGTTGATTCTTCAACTCGAAATCTAATGCCTGAGCAGCAGTTTTGAATAGACATCGAACATTGTTAAAAGTTGTATCATTATCATCATTGGATGATTGCAATTTGATCTTCAGAAGATCGTCAAAGCTCAGAGAGTTGCTATCAAGTATCTCCGTAAGAGGGAACCTTGTCATGATAGGGTTGTATTGATGTGTGTGATGAGTATCGTCTACGCTATGTAGAGAATCATAATCATCACCCTCAAAAGATACTTCGCAAGAAAGAAAGGGAGCCATTCTTTCTTAGAGGGGCTTAGCATTTTTGCCAGCAAAATATTACCTATACCTACTCTAGATAGATTTCCATGCTAAATAATAGCATGCTAAGATTGGCTTTAAAAGACACTGTTAGAGAATGGTATCACTTCGTCGGTTACGAGTTGCAATACCCATTTGTATTATATTCTATTTCCTCGCTAATGAAACAAATAATAGATATGGTATATCATCCTTAGACTCAGAAACAGAGCCGAGCAATACTACAAAACATACAAACAACAATACAATCACATACATTACAATAGATAAGAAGAATATAAGCCTACCATCTGCTAAATCTCTATTAGATACAAAACAATATCCACCACCATATGAAAAAGTCGATATCTATCGTCTATCGTCTAATTTGACCAAATCAAAGAGTACAATAGTGACTGCATACTTCAAATTAAATTCAAAGCATGCCGAAACTCAATATACACAATGGATGGAAAACTTCCTCTCTATACAAGATAACATGGTAATATTTACAAGCAATGAATTGTTACCACAAATTAAACAATTTAGAAGTCACGCCTTAGATCGTACTGTCATCATTTTAATGAATGTGAATGATTTACCATTAGGAAATTTATATCCAACTAAATTATGGGTAGATCAATTCAATAGAGATACAGAAAAGGATAGACATAAAGATTATAGATTATTTTGGATATGGTTGAATAAAATATGGCATATAATACAATCTATCCAGCTTAACTTCTTCGATAGTGAGATATATATGTGGTCAGACATTGGCTGCTTTCGTGATGGTAGTTACAACTCGAAAACGATAATACAACATGATGAGTTGATACCAAGAGATGAGATATTAATGCAATCATTCAAGATTAGAAGGAATGAAGGCGATCCATTCGTACCGCAGCCACCAAAGAAAGTTAACTTCTTTGACAATAAGAAGAACTATATGAATAACTTTTATCACGCCGGTAGTATGATGGCCGGATATAAAGATACATGGCAACGATATTGGGAGTTGTTCCTAGAAATGATTGATACATTTTTAAAACATCAAATGCTATTGTATGATGATCAAGTCATTTTGCAAAGTGTGTGCATGACAAATCCAGAGATGTGTGCATATGCATTGGCTACTGAAGTCTATCCAAAAGATAAACGATATCATATATTACGATATGTATTACATCACGGTGGCGAATATAATTTCTGGAGAAAGGAGACTAACAAGACGGTAGACAGCTAGTTTATGAATAGAGACCTAATCATTGAACACATTACACTTCTTCTTCAAGAGTCTCTTCCTCTTCAACGATAGAAGTGAGCGGTGAATGAGTATCATCCTTTTCATAAACAATCCAGCCTTTTCTCACCCACAGCTTTGTCAATCCAATATAAGACACAAACGAAAAACAAAGAGTGATTATCGGCGTAAAGTATGAAGAAACTGGGGTCAAAAGTGCAACAGGTAAAGAAATCACTTCCGCTGCAAACCAAGTCCATATAGCTGGCCAATTGTTCACATTACATTTGTCATCCTCTTCATCTTCACGAAGATTATATGAAAGCTCACTTGATAAACCCAAACGAGGAAATACAAAGTGATCAACTAAAAGGAACACTCCCATTGGACATAAGATAATCCCCGCGAGTGTGAGGAATACCATAATACCATTGGTTAGAGCAGGAAAGCAGGCTGCGGCAGTTGCTAGTAGGCCGACGATGATTGTTGATAGCCAGGCTTTCATACTTGGAAATATATGCTGCAAACCCAAGCCTGAACTGTAGATGATTGGGTTTGCCGTTGACCATCCAGCAATAATAATGATGAATAGTCCAAAGTTTCCACCACAAAGTTGTGCAATAGGGCCCGGGGCGACAGATGTATTTGTAGGATCCTCTTGAAGTTGTACAGCATACATGCAACCAGCCACAATCCATGCAAAGTAATGGCCTATATACATCCCACCAGCTGGAAGATAAGCGTTATTACAGTTTTGAAGATGAAGAGAGATTATATTGACTTCTGTTAGTATATGTGGATAATCAACTAAAGGCGATGGAAGGCCGAACGAAGTAGCCAAATCACCAAGACTTCATATTAAACACAAGAGTACACACTATAAAACAGTACAAACTACAAACTCGAACTTTCCTGATGTCCAACCTATGCTGGCTGTCTTTGCAAAGCGAAGTAGAGTTTGATCATTTTGCCCTAGATGAAGCTGCAAGTCTACAAACCATGCAAAGAAGATGCAGTGGGCCATACCAAACTTGCTTTGGCCTTCAATGACAATGCCCTTTGAAATCAATAAGAGAAAAGATGTTGAAGTTTAGAGGAGATTATTTGCTTTACTCAGTATGTACAGAGATGATCATCACTTACCGTATAGACCTTCTCGGAAAGGATACACCACAGATGACAATCTTCTCCTATGCCCAACATCCGTAGTGATTCGACAAAGAGATAGATGATACCAGCAATAAGCACCGGACTCATCAAATCACCAAATAGTGTAACAAAGGAGAAGCCAACGGCAGCAACGATCGTCGTCACTAACCCACATACAAGAACTATCACGCAGAATTGCCAATTGGTTGGGTATAGATCAGATAGTTCGGGAGCACTGACATTGAAGATAGCAGCGAAGGCAGTTGCAGAAACTGTAAACATTGCACCGGCTAGACCTGCTAATAGTATACAGCTCACAGCATCGTATACTAAAACAAGTTTTCTACCGACCACTCGTTCCACTATTTAGTATAGATGATTATAGGTTAGATCATGTTAAAGTATATCAAATGATAGAAGTGATATTACTTGAACTTACTTGCATAATATGCTGTCAGGCGTTTCTCTACAGCGAGTGGAGCAACTGCGTACCGCCATGATAACGTTGCAAGTAGGTTACCTAAGTGTGTATGGTTGAATGATGGTGTTAGATTCGTACATTGATCATTGATCGGTCATACTTCAAGAACAAATACTACTTACCAATAGCTAACCCAACTATAACATCTATTGCAGTAGCTCCATTACTAACAAACAATGGTCCGATTGCAAACTCTGTACCGGCAGTATGCCTCGATGTGAAGAGTCCGAGGAAGGATAACCAACCTTTTAACCTATCTTGAGGTACTGGCTCTCGTTCATAGGCATGAACTTTTTTATCTACAGTTTCAATTATGGATGATCGTCGTCGATGATGTTGTTCATTATTAGAATGTATACTTTGATTGGTTATAGATTCATTATCAAGTAGAGGTGATGATATCTCATCTGACATGGTACTTGTTGTATATATGTATGTAGCTATCTAAATCTGTTTGTATGTATCAAGAGGATATGTGCATGTTTGGCATATATATGAATAAGTCAGAGGAGAAAGATAGAGGGATGCGTCAGTGCCAGATGCCAATACACGATATTACATTAGATACCACATAATATCGTCGTCATTGTCGTCGAATAACTAACATGTCATTGCAATCATGTGAACGAACATATCATATGCACAAAAAAGAACACTTACCAATCTCGGAACCTAACATATATCTTCTTCTCGACGGTGTGTCAATATGAAAATGAATACAAAACTCATTACATAGATACAGATGATGTTGTAATTGCAGAGACTCCTTCTTTCTTTATGTCGCAAAAAGATAGGATACCGCTGCAAATCGTCTGATTGAAAGAATCTGAGTGAAATGGAAATGACGCACTACAACTTCAACTGTATTACTATTTGCTTAATATCGAGGAAGTAGAACCATGAAGGCCTATCAAATAGCCCTATCGATACTATGGACTACGTCCACAACAACAACTGCATTTACTCCATCATCATTCGTCGGCGGTGGTATCCGCACAACAACAAAATTATATCAAGCACTTGATACTGAAGAAAAGACAGAAGAAGTAACAACAACAACTCCTCCAAAAGTAAAGTATGGCGCTGGACCCCCTGAATTGACAAATAGCAGTAATGATGAACCAGAAGGCTTACCATGGTGGTGGGAGTATATTTGGGAGCTACCCATTATGCAGGTGAGTTAGTGGGGATTGTTTGTGCATTGTTTATTAGACAAAGAATTGTGTCTCTATTTGTGGACTAACTATATAATCAATCATTCATATACAACAACAGACATCTGAACCGGGTACTGAATGCAAATTTGGTGATAGTGCAAACGTATTACGAAGTAATATTGAACAGATATATGGTGATTTCCCATCGAAAGATGGTTGTCCATTAGCTGAAGGTGAAATTACAGATATTGCCGATGGTACCATGTTTATTGGATTACAACGTTATCAACAACAATATGGTAGTCCATATAAGCTATGTTTCGGTCCTAAAAGTTTCCTAGTTGTTTCAGATCCTGTACAAGCCAAGCATATATTACGAGATGCAAATACATTATATGATAAGGGATTATTGGCAGAAATATTAGAGCCCATCATGGGGAAGGGATTAATCCCCGCTGATCCGGAAACGTGGACTATTAGACGTCGTGCTATTGTGCCTGCATTTCACAAGGCGTGGTTGAATCATATGGTTGGATTATTCGGGTATTGCAATGAGGCATTAATTACTAATCTTAACGAGGCTGCTGCCAAGAATGATGCACCGTCTGGGCAGAGTGGAGGAAAGATTGAAATGGAAGAAAAGTTTTGTTCTGTTGCACTTGATATTATCGGCTTGTCTGTATTCAATTATGAGTTCGGCTCTGTAACGAATGAATCACCAGTTATCAAGGCTGTATACTCGGCTTTATTGGAAGCTGAACATCGTAGTATGACACCTGCTCCGTATTGGGATTTGCCATTTGCAAATGAATTAGTACCCCGATTACGCAAGTTTAATGATGATTTACAAATCTTGGATGAGGTATTGACTGATTTAATTGATCGTGCAAAGAATAGTCGTCAGGTGGAAGATATTGAAGAGCTTGAGAATCGTGATTATGCCAATGTGAAAGATCCTAGTTTATTACGATTCTTGGTTGATATGCGTGGTGCTGACATTGATAACAAGCAACTGAGAGATGACTTGATGACTATGTTGATTGCTGGACATGAAACAACCGCTGCAGTATTGACATGGGCATTGTTTGAACTTACCAAACATCCTGATAAGATGGCAAAGGTACAAGCTGAGATTGATCAAGTTTGTGGTGATCGTACTCCAACCTATGATGATGTTAAGGATATGAAATACTTGAGGTTGGTTGTTGCAGAGACGTTAAGACTGTATCCTGAACCTCCCTTGCTCATTCGTAGATGCCGAACAGAAAATGTGATACCCAAGGGTGGTGGAAGAGAGGCTACTTCTATTCGTGGTATGGATTTCTTCATCTCGTTGTACAACTTGCATCATGATGAACGATTCTGGCCGGAACCCAACGAGTTCATTCCAGAGCGATGGGAGACCAAGTATGTCAATCCAGATGTACCAGAATGGGCTGGATATGATCCTGACAAATGGATCAATACGATGCTGTACCCGAATGAGATCGCCTCTGACTTTGCATACTTACCATTTGGTGGCGGAGCACGAAAGTGTGTTGGGGATGAGTTTGCAACATTGGAAGCAACAGTCACATTGGCAATGGTACTTCGTAGGTTTGAGTTTGAGTTTGATTCAAGTAAACTTGCCGAAACAAATGTTGATATTATGGATCATCCTCAGGACTTAGACCATGCGGTAGGAATGAGGACTGGTGCCACAATTCATACTAGGAAGGGATTGCACATGATCATTAAGAAGAGGGAAGTAGCATAAGATATGTGTGGTACTTGTGGTTGGTAAACTTAAGTTAAATATTCTTTAGACTCTTATAGCATGAAGACTTCTTTACGCTTTGACACAAAGCCAAAGGATGCCATGTACGGTATCCTTTTGTAGAGAAGTGACTTTCCTTCTTGACGTCTTCTTTTGGTCTGTACAATGTGAGTAACAAACTAAGATAGGCCTTTAACCTTTGTACCTTGCTACTACATTACCCTTGTCACTTCTTACTCCTTTCCCAACAAAACAGGTAGAGCTGCCCGGAAGTAGACACTTCCACTTGTGACTGTAATAATAGCACTTGCAAATAACATAAGCAAGCTTGGTCCTAACATCCATCCCCATCCAGCATTTACAACTCCTTCTACTACATTACCAGCTCCACCAATTCCCAATGTCCCTAAACACTTTGTCCATGATACCGATTCCAATCCTACTCCCTCTGGAACTAATAACATTAATGTTAAACTAACCATTGTTAATGCTGCCTTAACTTTTCCCTGCATTCCAACCTTGACACTATCTCTCTTGCCTTGTTGAGCCATCCATTCTCGTAATGCACTAACTCCCACCTCTCTTGCCATGATAATAGCTGCTGGTATAGCCACAATGCCGCCATACCGTCCCGCTAATGCAATTAATGCCGTAGAAACCATCAACTTATCAGCCACGGGATCAAGGAATGCTCCAAATGGTGATGTAATATCCCATCGTCGAGCTAAAAATCCATCAAACCAATCTGTAATACTTGCTAATGCAAAGATGATACTTAATACTGGAGCACGATTTGGAAACTCCGTGGGATAATAACTCAATGCTAAAAAGATTGGAATTGATAAACATCTTGCATATGTTAAATAATTTGGTAATACATGCCATGGGAAGGATGGGAAGAGGCGTCGTAGTGGTCCTGGTGGAGTAGAATTTGGACCCATCTTTGAATTTGCTTTCTTGACTTCACCGCCATTACTCACGGCTGCTGCAATTGATGTAGATGTAGTAGATGGAGGCGAAACAATAGAAGCAGCAGTATTGGTATTATCAATAGCAGCAGGAGGGGATACGACTGTGGCAGCGGCTCCAGTTTCAACATCTCCACCTCGTAATAGAAAAGTTGATGTTTTTTGTTTTGTTGTTGATGATACTCCTACATTGCCAAATCGAGAAGGAGAAAATGATGAAGATTTGACCGATGAACATAGCAATAAGACTGCCATGCACACTAGGTGATTGGGTTGATTAGTATATTTCATTTTAGTAATGGAATAGGGAAAGACAATGATACTAGATATCATTCAGTTCAATTATGAGAGTATTAAAGAAGTTTCTATCTTTGGAACGGAGATGAAGTTTCTTACATCTATCTCAAAGTTGTGGTAGATATTATTATAAAGTAATCTTTGAGGTGAGGACTGTTTTATATGTGTATTGGAAAGCTGGCTGTGTATTGGAAAGCTGGTGATGTATATTATTTACATGTTGTTCATGAGATAGGCAGGCTTTGTGCATGATGTGATCTTTTTTGTGCTAAAACAAAACACTAACATACCCCTCCTAATATATACCGCTCAGATACAATAGCATATCATAATATTAAAACAACAACAATGTCAACAACAACCTCCCAACAACCTGATGAATCTACTGCTGCAGACAATGCCCCATTATCTCTATCAACTGTAAAGAGTCGATATCCACAACTTTTTTGTGAATATAAGAAACTTGAAGATCGGGAAAAGCAACTAAAAGAAGAGATAGGTGAAAGTACTACTCCAGGGTGGATAGCATGCACAAACTTCAATGAAGCTTTAGATGATAATGGATCAAACAGTGCAATGAAAACTAATTCAGATGCCAATAAACTTTGTATGTTCCTATGGAAATGTTTAGAAGCATCAGAGACTGGTTCAATTAGTGGTGATGCATGTCGACAATTTGATATATTGAATAGTGCATTAGATGATACATTGTCATTATCCGGTACTGCTGCAAATAAGTTTGAACATTTACTTGGATGGACTGCTGCGGCTACCAACCATGGACTAGATGCATTACTATATCGAGGAGATCCAGATCGAAACCGTGTACTATTCAAGAAGGTTGCTGATGAGTGGAAGAAAGTATTTAGTACCAATGTAAATGATGAGAAGTTGAGAAAGTTTGCAATTTGGTATTGTGAATGCTTCCAGAAGTTACTCAAGCAGGCAAAGAAGGAATATGGAGATCATGCATCATATGTGTTCAACTTTATCAAAAAGAAACGTGTCAGGAAGGTTGCTGCAGAAGATGTCGGTGGAGGAAATAACAATATAATTAGTATTACTGCCGTCAAACCACACAAGGATGCAAGATTGGGACTTGGTATTGCCCAAGTGAAGGGTGCAAGTCATCATATCAAAGTTACATCTATTGCACCGGGTTCTTTGTTTAAAGATACCGACTTGGACGTGGGTATGATAATACAATCAGTCAACAACAAACCATTTAATTCATTTACTGAAGGTTCCGCTTTACTAAAGATTGCTGAGGGGAAGTTTTCTATAGAAGTTGCTCGTATTACAAAAGAGAATCCAGGCAACCTAGTACCCCTTGACAATGTGTCGCAGTCTGCAAAGAAGAAGAGTGATGGAAAGCGCAAAAGTAATAGTCAACTTCCTCCCGGCAGTAGTGGTGATGATGACTCCACATCAAAGAAGGCTAAGAATACAGTCTCCTACAAAACAGCCAAAGCTGCAGCTGTTGAGCTCCTTAATAAAATATGTGCTGTCGAAGGAATACCACCAGAAGGAGTACCAGAAGTTTATGATTCCTGTCCCGAGGTCATTGAAAAGATCAATACCTTCCTCAAACGTGACGGTATTACTAAAACCAACTTTATGAAGGCGCTGAATCTCAATGGTAAAACGCTCAACAAGTTACTTGCGAGCGAAGGTCAAGAACAAGCAGGCAATCCTTGTTATAAAGCTGCATACATTTTCTTTGAGAAACAAAGAATCCTTGACGGGCGAGCAAAGTCAGCAGCAAGGCTGCAGAATGAAGCAAAATATGATTCTGGGTTCTCTTTAAAGAGTAAAAGACAAGCATCTGCGAAGAAATTGCCCAAAGATGAATCGGAATAAGAGAGTTGGAGGCAACGACTCTGTCGAGGCAGAGTCTTTTGTAGTCGGAGGTCGGAGAAGATACTATATTTAGTTTGATATAATGATATGTCTATTGATTTTTATTGATTAGCAACTTTAGGCCCGGCCTAAATATATCCTAAATTTATTGTAATCCCCTTGACCCGTAAACACTGACAATTCCGTCGTTACTGAAACCTGCGGCTAAGAATGGCATGTGTGGGTGAAACTTGAGACAGCTAACTGGTCCTAGTCTTTCATCAGGTCCATGGTATCTTATAATCTGCTGTGTAGTACCGTCATATGCCATTATCTTGATGAATTGATTCGGAGATCCGGTGGCAAATACTGGCACATTTGAATGAGCAGCTAGGGCTGTCATTTGCATTTTATGTTCAATTGTCCTTACTGAACTTGAGTAACGAAGGTCCCAAAACTTAATACTTCCAGAGACACAACCTGACACAATCTCATGTCTTCCACCATATGTGGTAAAGGATACATCAATAATCCAACTCGTATGTTCATCGAATGCGGAATGTTTCCTTCGCCGTGACAAGCTTTGACGACTTCTCCCCTCATTAACATGTAGTACTGGATCTCCCGTGTTTGACCTCGTATCATACAATCGTAAAGAACCGTTACCAAAACCCCCTATGACAATGTCAGGACCGAGGCCAGAGTAGCCATCATTAAGATCGTATTCCCATGCGGAAGTGAGTGTTGTTAGTGACGCATCACTCTTACTGCTGAATGTATTCCGCAGCTTTTCAGAGGCTACATCCCAACATCTAATGAGAGGTGAATTGCCACCAGCAATCAATTGTCCTCCACACTCCTGATATTCACATACAAGGCCACTTGAATAGCGTTTGTCTGTCACTATATCAGGAGCTGCAACGAAGCTTGAGATTAAGAATGGTTTCTCACTGCTGATTTCGTCATTTGGTTCAAATATACCCTGTTAGCGCAATGTAATAGTCGTTGAGAGAATATATTTGTTAGAGATGAAAGATACGAAATGAAAGGGGATTTTCACATACGATACAACACATCATAACACTTACATCAAAGATTCTAATCATGCCGTCATTACTGCCCGTCAAGAGAAGACTAGTACTGCTTTCATTGACCCAAAGAGCTGATGTCATACGTGTATTCTTCGAGTTCAAATTAGAGAAAGAAGATATGCGTTCCGACGTTTCTGCGTTGTACACTGATATATTGTTTGAACTACACGCAACTAATGCAGGTTCGTACGGATGGAAGCACAGTAGAGATGTTGAGCGTGCACCACTACTTCTAAGCACTGATACTTGCTCTAACTGTAGAGCATCTTTTCTCTGCTCGACAAGACTTTCTCTTTCCCTGATTCCAGCGGCGGCATCGCTCTCATTGTAGGCATATGGTGATCTTAATATAGAACGCTCCGCTAAGATTGAAAACGTGTCCTTGAGGAGTTGACCCTTTTGTCTTGTAAGACTGTTGCGCCCTTCACGATACCTTTGCATGGCTCCATTATCCGATAGAGGATCGGATATCCTTTCTCCGTCCTGCTCTCCAAATGTTACCTTCTTCCATGAGTAGAAGAGAGACTCGGGAAGTATATACTCTTCAACAACAGGCGCATTTAGGTCAGCAAACTGGGCATTAAATTTCCTTGGGCTTGTATTGCCAGTAGTAGTCGGAGGAGTGCCTATAGTAAACGTGCTGGTACCCGCAGAGCCAGCCCGTTTCATATTATTAGAATCAGGTGTTGTATAGGTCGAAAGATTTAGTCCGGTGGCGTTTCTTCTCCTTGATAATGCTGGAGAAGGGAATCCCTCGCTCGGTTCTGTTTCATCAATACTACCTACATCTGATCGTCTTCTGTTTGCAGTTCGATGCTGCCGTATCTTATTCTTTTCCAGCATGACGCGTTTATTAATGGATACAACAATAGAATTAATAAGTTCTCTGACGGCTGGGAACGGATCATAGCGGTGCAATTTCAATATTGATGACCACACTGCAGACATTTGCTTTTCAATATCTCGGGTGATACCATCAGGCATTTCAATAGACGGTGCAGCAGCACCTCCAATTGAGAGAATATTCCTGCCTTGTTGACTACCGGCAGGAGTTTTTCCTGCAATTGAGACAAAGGCGTCAATATATTTGCCAATGAATCTATTCACTGATAATATTGCCTCGAACCTAACCTCAGGACTTGCATCCATTGTTTTCTTAGCTAATTTGACTGCAACTAAAAGATCCATCTCCATTTGCTCTTCATCTTCATACACAGTCTTGATTTCTGGCTGTGGCGATGCTGATGGTACTACCACTGGTGTTTTAGAGAGCACATTACCAAACATTGGCTGTTGTTGTTTTCCGGGTGGTAACAAGCTGGCACCTCCCTGCGGTATTAAAGGTTGCACTTGGTTAAATGACAGTAGCGGAGATGTACCCGTTATTGATGGAGATGGATTATTCAAACTAACATTCATTGGCATCAATGCTGCCCCTTGTGGTGGTGATGCCAACGACTGTGGTACTGGTGGCTGAAGTTGTAACATCGACGACAACGAAGGCACCTTATTTAAAGCGGATATTACAGGTGCCTGACCAATAAGACAACCTAAAGCATAAGACGAAGCAGTTCTGACATCTGGGGAATCATCAGAAAGTCTTGCTAGAAGCCGAAGATGTAACCCAGCTTTGTACATCTCAGATTGAGCTGCAGCATTGTCCTTTGATAGATTACCAAGACATATTATTAGCCACATACGAAACTCGGAAGTCATGACTGATTCTACAAATGAAGTGTCCTTGGGACTAACAAGCAATTGCAGGAGAGAGTCAATTGTTGTATGCAATTTTTCATTGATACATTCCGATTGACCGAGTGTATATCCGCCAGAACAGATTACTGATAAGATGAAAGCTGCCTTGGTGCGCTGCTCTGCAGCATCTTCGAGATTATATTTTGAAGTAGTGGCTCGAGAAGATGATGGGTCAATTGCCCATCTGAGATGACGAATAAAGTGAGGTAGGGCCCTGTCCTTTACAACATCTTCTCGACAAGTATGATCGAATGCTAATACTTTTGCCCAAATTCCAATCAACACATGTTTATACTCATCGATCGGACTTTGAAGTAACTTTAGCACATATGGAAAGATACCAACCGAAAGAGCCAAGTTAACAGCAGATGGGCCCAAGTCCAAGAATCTTTTGAGCAAGAGTAAAGCTCGAACTCGATGAGCTTGTGATAAGAGCACCTGCAACACAATGGGAAGTTCTTGGGGTGGGTCAATCTCATATGATGCCTTCTCTGGATCTTCATTTCGTTGGAGAAAAGGCAGGGGTGTGCCGCCCACAGCACTCGGAGGACATCGAATGATGAGTTTACTTCTTGTTTTGACACTCGCCCACTCTAACCACAATTCGAAAGCTGTAAGCTGCTCGGCGAAGAACGGGGCATTGACCTCTGGGGGTGTCGTGGGAGGATGTGATTTTGCATTACTAGCTCCTCTTTGTTGTTGTTCACTTGATGGAAATGTTTGAGGGGTGTCATCGCTGTTGCGTCGTGTTGCAACGTCTCCCTCCTCAACATTACTGCTTGGCACAGTTTCTGACATGCTTCCCTTTCTCAAATGTCCTGAATCAATCAATTGTGTCAGACACGTTTCAACTGCCAAGTCCCAAGCATCCCAAAGCGGATGATGACAAGTACTTGGTAATTCTGGATTACTCATTGGACTGCAGTTCAAACTTCGTAGTATACGATCGGCAAGTAAGAAGTTACGAAACATACTAGCCACTAATAGATCTTGTCGGAATAATCGTTGAAATAGTGCACTCGGCAGTACATTCCATGCAATAGTATCAGTAATGGCTGTGAATATCCAATTCAATTCACCCAATGGTGTCTTGCGATCCGCTAATTTGCCAGGTATAGCATCTATAATAGTATCAGGATTTAACCCTTGCGTGCTAAGAGGTGTCTGATGAATAAACCATCTCAATGCAATGGGTATGGGCGTAGTCAAGCATGATGTGAATATATCCGCTGGGAACTCAGGATTGAGTGGTAACCATTCTCCCTGTGAAGTTGGGCACAAGACAATCGTATCTCGGATAGCAGGCCATGTGGCGTCAACAACACTACTTGGATCAGAAGTCGTATCTCCCATATTTAATGATCGATTGTATGGCATAGAGGAGGATACTCCTGATGCTCCTATTGTGGTTGCTGAATCATGACCATGATGTAATGTTGATGTGAAGAATGGCATTAATACGCCAGCACCACTACAATCCAATACTACAATACTTGGTTTGCCAATCCACTTCCTCAGATCGGTAACACTTAATGGTATGTAATTCGTATGATGTTTGTCAAACAACCAAATCTCTCCATTGGCCGTAGGACGGGGTACTCCATGTCCATTATAATGTAACAATACACGTTCTTGCTTAGCCGATTCTCTCATCCGAAAACACAACTCCTTTACCATATCAACTGTAGGATCTAATGCACGACGATACTTCAACTTGGAACGTTGTTGCCACTTTGAATACTGCTGTTCTAATCGTTCACCAATACGTTCCTTTGCCTTGGCTCGTGATATTGATGTTGGATCTAACCAACATTGTAGTTTGGCACAGGGTGTTGGTTTGTGCAAGTCAGGTGGATCTGTACCAATATTCAATGCTAGGACTAGACATACCCCTACAGTTTTCATCCGATCTTTAATACGCCATGTTGGTGTAACAATGTATTGTTGTTGTTGTTGTGCGGATGATGACATCATATTCATCATATTGGATTGATTATTATCATGTAAGAGTGAATGTTGATGTAGTAACGTTGCTGTATGGATAGCCCATTTTGGTATACGAGAGTTATTACGAATACCAATATTGCCATGACTGTTCAATTTACTATCACGCATACCTCCAATAGATTCCATTGATGAACGTCGTTGATGATGTAATGCATCCAAACCTACTGAGGAACCTCTGCGAAACCTGGGTGGTAAAAGACTCAGACGATTTGTTTCTGAAGAATCATCCAATAAACCACCACTTTCGTCGGGCCCGCTCGTTATATTAGCAACATTATCATCTTCAACAATGGAAGACGAAGTCATACCCAATGAAGAGAATACTCTTGCAAATGAACTCCGTCTTCGTAACTTTGGTTGAGACAAGCTGGATGATGATGCAGACTTTGGTACAGCTGCTCTACCACCCGGAGATGATAAGTTGTTATGATCATATTCTTCACCCATCAAATCCCCCCAATCACCACCATCTGAGGAGTTTGCATGATGCCTATTTGCAGTAGGGCGTAGTATTCCAAAATCAGTAATGTCATAAAGATCTGAGTAAAGTTGTTTGAGAATATGGGAATAGGGTGAGTACAAAGTATATTATTGGAAACACTACCCACCCACATTAAACAAAACAAGCAAGATATTATAGATAACAACACTTACATGGAGCTCGATTTGTACGAGGATAATACTCTACATCTTCATTGATCTTTGATGTATCTTCAAAATGATTTGGTGGTAGTAAAGTAGGCGATAATGGTATTGTTGTATTGTTGTTATTCGTCATTTTCTTGAACAAATATTATTGATAATATTATATTATATCTTCATGAGTGATGTGTTGGTATATCTACTAAATTTTGTAGTATTAGTTTGCGTTGTCAATCAAAATCAACAAAAAATAAAAGGGACCAGCTGCTATAAAACAGATAATATTAACGAAGAACAAAAGGGATATTGAATGAATATATAATCGTTACCATTGATATAATCTACCTACACTCTCGGCCAACTCTACCAGTTTTGTACTACTAAGTTACGCCTGAAAATCACTCAATCTATGCTCTTTGAGATCTATATTTTCGAGCTGTTCTAGGTCAAGCACCGGAATGCCCAGCATATCAGGCGAAAGCTTAGACGTTCAGCTAAGTGTTTGGCGCATTGGATTGGGGCTATACCTCGCCATATCTTTCCGAGGGCTATTGAATGTTGGCCTAAAATACAATTTTCGGCTCCGCAGAAGTAACTAAAATCACGTAGAAGCCCCGTAGAAAGTCAAAAAAAAAGTCACTCAATCTTTTTTGCAAAGAGATAGGCCCCCATCACCCTCTTCGATCACCGCTATCATCATGATTATATAAACCCATCACTCCCAATGGCCACTATACCATATCTAATACCCTCCTATATATCTGACATCAATATGAAATGAACAACGGTTGCACAACGTTCGTCTTTCCAATATATTAGTTGATAAATATCAAAATACAAAACATGAACAACATGATGTGAACTATTAAACAGTGTACAACGATTGTGTTTAATATATCAATATACAATTTGATACTTTATATCATATATTTAGTAGTGGTGGTGTTGTTACTCGTCCATCTGGCGATTAATGTTTGGCAAATGTCGCTACATTGCAACCATATAAAAAAACTTTCATGAGTTATCACACTTCTAAAATTACATGTTTTGATATCTTGCGGGGATCTCGTATCTACTAAATACGAATATGATTTATTCATTACAAGGGCTATGGTATATATTCGTTATGGTAGTGCTCATACACGTTTAGTGGCCGTATATGGTATTATTTGCATCAATTTGGTCTGAACTTTCGATAATAGATGCGGGGATTTGAGTGTTATTAGAGATTAAAGGGAGTTTATATTGTGATTATGATGGTAAGTTTATACGGTATTGATGTACTTTTATATGTGAATGCATACAATAGGCATTAATATCTCACCCATCTTTATATCATTTGGGGATTAACTCATTTAATACAATATCATTTGGGGATTAACTGATCACAACAAACACAACAATAACAACCAATACCAACGATCCACCACAACAAACAAACAATACTAAATAGGCACGGGATCACTTTCCAAACCAAGAGCTTCACGGAGGATGGTACGAGCATTAACGGCAGCACCTCGTCGGGAACGACGACTAGGTTCGTTGGATTGGACTGTATTCGCATTACCCTCGGGGGCAGCGAGCGGGGGAATAGGTTCATCTTCAGGCGTATCCTCCTCAACCTCATCATCATCATCATCTTCATCATCTTCGACTGGTACCATCAAGTCATCATCATCCTCTTCGGCTTCAACTAATTGAGCATTCATCAATGCCTGTCGAATTGGCTCGAACTCTTCGCGTGGATATCCTTTCTCGAGTAAGACTTGGTCAAGCGTCGGCACTTCTCGATCCTTCACTGCCAAGTACATTGCCTTCTTCGCGGGTGCATTTTTGGGCATTGGACCGTCAGACTTCCTTCTCATAACACGAATGATAATCATGTGGTCTGTTCCATTATATCTCTCGGGCGATTTGGCAGACCGTGTCAATTTGATGTACTCGTCAAAGTTCTTGTCGTAAGTTTTGATTGCATTCTTTATCACTTTGAATCTGTCATTGTACTTCTTTGCCTCCTTCATTTCACGCATTGCAAGTACCTCATCATCACAAAGTAAATGTCCTGCCTTGAACATGTATCCGCCACTTAATTTCTTTGCATTGTCTAACCTACCCTTTGCTTCCTTTGCCTTCTCATACCTTTCCGCAGCCTTCTTCTGGATGTTGACATTGTTGGATGTGTATTGCACAAAGTCTTGTGCTAACCGTCCGGCTAGTCCATCTTCCAAGTTGAAAGCGTCGAATGAAGTTGGAGAGGTATTGGAGTTTGCCTCCGCCACTTCGGGTGTTTCATCGGACAAGTACTTACTTCTTCGGAGTAGTTCGGGATTCTTAAGGAGACGTTGGTCGAGAGGATTCCACCCTCTGTCGCGTATAGCTTTGATGTTGTTCAACTTGTCACCAAATGACTCGTCCCAACAACGAATCACCAAGGGTATAATGTCTGAACTTTCAATCAACACTGGGCGGAATTGGTGCTCTTCCTTCCATTTAAGCAGTGCATCCTTCTCCCTCGTCATGGCTATCTTGTAACTAGCATTTTGTTCTTGGCTGTCACCTACTTGCCAAATGTGGGTTGCATTTGGTAAACCAATTGACAATCTCCACCGATGATTCTGGGTAGATCCATATGCCACTTTCTCATTCACATACCTGAGGACTGGCAGCTGAAGTCGAGAATCGTGTGCGTCAAATAGTGCACAGGGGATTGGACCGCCCTCGTTCCTCTCATACACTCCAAGATCATCCAGCCTCTTAAATGCTTTCATCAAAATATCGGAGTTGATTGATCCAGTGGGTGTGCAAGTTACTAAAGCGGGCACTTCCTTCCCTCGAAAGGTACATGTTGGGGCACCTGGGAATGCTTTGCCTGGGCCTTTTTGTTCACGGTGAGTCTTTGTTTTGTCGAATGGCACATCTGCACGATGATCAAATCCCAGTCTCGTGTTAATATCAATCTCCTTGCCTGTAAATATGATAATGCACATTACAGGGTCGCCGGTGGCAGCTGTTAGGCCGATCAATGTCCATCTTGAACTGTTGGTGGAGCTTTTTAGTTCGGCTCGGGTGCCATGGGCGGTAACGTAAGTTTGTCCACCAATGTGTCCGTCTTCTTCTTGGCAAACATCTGTTCCAACCTCATCTCCAAATATGACATACTCAGGGTGGATTAGATCAACCGTAACTTTACAACCAGCTGACTCTGCCTCGGTTTCGACACGTTCACCTTCCTCGTTCACCCAATAATGTTCATCTTCTGGAAGACGGACCGCAACACCAGCATCCACCCATATATCGTACGTCATCTCATACATTTGTTGGACATTGTGAAGCTTACCCCATTCATCCTTACTTGTGCCAACACGGTAGCCTTTTGCAGTGGACAGTATGCCTTTACTCCGAGACATAAATCTCCTCCAATAACCTGCGGTGACTTTGCCAGTTGGTTTCTTTCTACGTGATGCTTGATATGCTTTCAGTTCGTCTTGTAAGGGTTTGCCTTCGATCAATGAATTAGCAAGGGCAATACCTTCGGATGGTTTAAGTGGTTGACGTGCTTCTTGCTTTTGAAGAGCAAACATTTGAATGAGTGGTTCAATCGGCTGAAGGATGCTACGCTTTCTGTTATTTGTCTTGACGTTATTCTTATACCGTTTGCGTATTGTGTGCTGAGGAATAGATACACCACTGTCAGTTAAATGGGAATCTTGAATAACAGCATCATGCAATTCCTTGTAAGTTCCCTTTGGTAGATTACCCCCCGATGCTTTATCCTTTGCTTCGACATATCGTCTTGTTAACTCATCTTTGGCTTGTTCCTTTCTCTCAACCAAAAGCCTAGCAGCCTCGTTTGTATCCCCCTTCTTCTTACCACCAAGCTCCTTTGGTGGACCATATTCTTCCTCGTATCGAATGTCAGATATCTTAGCGTGGGTAACGTCATCATCACACAACAACTCGGGTGATAATTCACACACGTTAGTAACAAATGAGTGAAAACCTTGGTTTACTTCAATTGCATCTTTTAACGAATAGTATAATGTCATTGCATCGAGGCTGTCTATATCAGCATCATTACCCTTAGCTAATTTGAGTACATCAACAACTTTATCAGCCAATTGATGGGCGGTTAGTTCAGTAGTTAATACATTCTTTGATGCCTTGCAAAGATTGTACAACTGCTGAACATTGGATTCTTCTTCTTTCTCAACTATCATGTCATGATCTTGCTCCAAGTTGGTAGCGGTTGTTGGATTGGGTTCTTGACGTGCAGCAAGTGCTGCTGCCTTCTTTAGTACCTCCCGATCTTCCTTTCTCCTAATGGTAGTAGCTCGACTGGTTATTTGGTCCTTAGTAATCCAAGGGTGTGTCCGTTGGAGTTTTTCTACAAACTCTTTTGATTTCCTATATGTTTCTTTACGACGCTTACCGTGTGTAGCATTCATATAATCAATAGCAGCCTCATTAACAATAGCTTTACGTGCTTTCTTTGTCCGCGGTGTTACTGGATCAGGTTCGCGACGTTTATTATTAGACGATGTAGTGGAGTTTTGTACATTAGAGGTGCTTTTACTCTTCTTTTTTGTAGCCCCTGTACGGGATACTGGCAAAGTAGCCGATGCCGATGACAACCTAAATTGTTCAGCAACTCGCGGCATGTTAGTAGCGTTGTTACAGCAACAATAGATTAAGATAGAGGGCAATGTATTGCAATATATCACATGCACCGACCATTAAATCATCAAAGAAATTATGAGAGTTGGCTAAAGTGACATCAATACCTGGTTTGAATTTATTCCACGTAGAAGCAATAATGACGTTTAAGATGAGTGTCTTAGGTTTAGGACACTAAAAAGATTGAGTGACTTTTTCATTTTGTCAAAAATTTTAGTTTACTACCTGACAACTTTTTGACGGCTCATATTTAATAGGTTGTCAAAGTGGTATAACCAAACCCAGTACATAGATTGAAGCCAGGACCATATAGACTTCATTGATATATCAGGTTTAGCCAGAGGTACTCCATAAGTGTGATTTATTTCATTGCAAAAAAGATTGAGTGATTTTTGGGGTAACTAGCTGGTTGCAGTAACTTGGTAGTACAAAACTGGTATCACATACTTGATTCTTATGGAGGTATCTACTCCTTGCCCCTTAAATCAAGGATACCCAAATAGGTAGGTATCCTTCTAGATTTTTTTTCTCCTCAACTCTGCCTAATAGCTAAGAGTCAAGACTACTATAACTAAAGGTGTATTGATCGTATAACTATGTAGCTCATCAATCAATTGCTATTGTGTTTGATGGGCAATCTGTGCATACTCACTGCTAGGATATATGAGTTCTGCAAAGAGCTGAGAGATCATGGCAACTACTTATCAGGTGCCAGTGCATGCCAGAATGTCATTGAGTGCTTATATATCATCCTGCCATCCTATAATATGTATTTAATCACCTTTTGACACAATTCAGCCCTTGCTTTTATCTTAGGATGATGACCATATGAGATGTCAAGTCGGCCGGCCAAGATCAACTTATCAGGTGCACAGTGCATGCCAGAAGGTCATTGAGGTGCTTATATATCATCCTGCCATCCTATAATATGTATTTAATCACCTTTTGACACAATTCAGCAATTGCTTTCATCTTAGGATGATGACCATATGAGATGTCATGTCGGCCGGCCTGTTAGTGACGATGGATTTGTCACTCATTACCCGACATAGCAACAGCGCGTAGCTTAGTTATTGACTATGGTGTATATCCCAAGATCAATATATGTGTACCACCTGTACTTGGTTCTTTACAATTATTCCTATTATGAGAGGTGTTACAATCCTCAACAAAATAGCGATCAAACGGATGTAGGATCTACTTCTACTTCAATATGTATCTTCAAAAAGGAGATACACAAATGGGTGATATCTAGGTTGGGATGATCAGAATGGCTTGTCGTTGTCACCCCCCTGTCATTCTAGGTCTTACCAATCTTAAACTCTTTCATTACGTTGTCGGGACAAGTGAGTGATGGTCCCACATAGTTCATGTTTGACATCTGTCCAGACATATTGATCTTCATATTCATAGCTGCAAATCTTTCGGGGTCTCCAAACATAATTCCTTCCGCAATGAATCTTGATCCAAAGCCGTGTATCCGCATGAACTCTACCATTGTTGGGTGAAGTACTAATGTGTGTTCATGATATATGCATTGTCGTGGGTGTAGCCGTGCCAGGATGACTTGATCATGGTGACCATGTTGTGTTGGAATGCGAGCTGCCTGATGCGTTTGAGTTTGTCTTGGGGTTCCTGATCTTCCTATCATTACCTGTTATACATGAGTCGGTGGGTGTAGAGAATTATAGCGCACAAACCTAGCAAGAAGTCTACGAGACTACTATAGCTTAAGGTATGTTAACATCTTTGAGCAATGCTCGTCTACTCCATGGCTATGTTTGAGCTGACTCAGGGCGTCTGTCCGTCGCATCTGTGCGTATCACACGTCTCACCAGCAGCAGGATCTGGTAGGATCATCACACCCTTGTGTGCAGTATGACTGTACATGCCTGATGTCTATTTAAATTGTGGTCATGATTTCCCCACCCTAGGAAGTATTGTCCACCCTTGGAACTCGTATTCTTTTCTTATTCAGTCCTTCTGAATCTGTTCTTTTCTGCATACTCCCCAATATAGACAATATTGCATAACAATACAAATACATACCGATTACTCCAAGCTAATGAAAACACCGTCCATGGTGCCTTATATGTATATATCTCCTTACGTTGCGGTTGTGGTTCTTCCATTGTTGTCGATGCCTACGAGTTCTTTACTGAACTTTTGCAAAAGATCTGCTCGATCGACTCGATATTTGTTGCAACTCTTGAGTGCGATTCGATCTCTTGATTCAACACGCCGCACACCACTTCTAACTTGATGGATGGAAATAACTTCCTGTCTCGATATAACCACAACTGATATCTACCTTATAGGACGCCGCAGATAAGCTCTATTACTACACTTGCTTTTGCCATTTTATTCCCAACGCGAGGGGTAAACCTTTGGGCTTTGGGCTCAATTCATACCAAAGGTAAAAATCCTCTCATAATTCTACAAGTGTCTACTCTTTATCAGTATGTGGAGTAGGTAGCGGTATCCTAGTGGTAGATAAGCTAGCTCACTCTTCCTTTATCTCCTTCTTCTACTCCTTTATATCGTCCTGATATCGATATGTTTGGGAGTCTGGGAGAACGGAGACTGTTACTCTTCTTTTGTAGGTTCTATATTCCCTATTTGTAGGATGATGCACCATCAAAACATCATCTGCTTATCGAGGAGGCGTTTTTCGCTCTCAACTCTGAATCCTGGGAGATGCGCGTATTGCAATAGGAAATGAACATGCCTATTATATCTCAACAAAGGTGAAAGGTGAAAATTATAAGTGAAGATTATTAATTATTTTCGCTATATAAGGTGGAAGGTGGAAATAATTAGTGAAAACAATTCAATTATTTTCACTTGCAAGTGAAAATAATGTACGTAGGAATAGTACATAGGTGAAAATAAATAATTATTTTCAGCCTTGAGTGAAAGGTGAAAATTATAGGTGAAGATAATTAATTATTTTCACCTCGGTAGGTGAAAAGAGAAAATAATTAGTGGAGATAAACCATATCCTTTATTAGCGTTCATATCAATATCAGGGTATAACACGCAACTCCCTGGAGCAACATATCACTTTTTTTCTTGTATTGTTAGGAGGCAGTACATATCTTACACAGGCTACGATTAATATAAATCCGTAGGCACATCTCGTTGTTTTACCCAGTGATATCACTTCAGTAGTTATCGATATCATTTATTTGTTTTTGATTTGATGGGCATTGATTGAGATTCAATTCATGGCGGAGCAGGAAAGGATGTGTCCCGAAACCTCCTCCGTGTATCACGTTTATTGTTGTATTGTTTGCTATTGCTATTTGCTTGGTTATCGGTTGCTATTTGCTTGATTGATTGATTGTTCCTCAATGAAGTGGTTTATTTTATTTAATAACACAGCGTCGACCATGGCGCTGCTTGACACTAATCATCAATTATTAACACCATCGTGCAGCGGCGATACACGCTGGCGATGACAATAAAGATGCTCAACACTAGAACCCTAGCGCAAAAACCTAGCAAGAATTCTACGAGACATCTTATGACCAATGTTCGTCTACTTCTATGGCTATGTTGCTGAGTCAGGGCACTGTCTGTCGCTTCTGTGCGTATCACACGTCTCACCAGCAACAGGATCTGGTAGGATCATCAGGACGATCTTGTCAGATCAAGTATCAGTAATAATGGACCAGGCGAGTGTCTCGATTGTGATTCTTAGTAAAGGATGGCAGGATGATACATAGGCACTCAATGACCTTCTGGCATGCACCTGCTAAGTTGCCAGAATCTCGCCTGAGAGTGTCTCGATTGTGATCCAATCGAGACGGCGAGGCCACATAC
>Ga0214477_100292_pt1 | contig 36059 bp, 29 predicted proteins | sample M1_20Mar14CPVII9_FD_165058 | JGI IMG/M metagenome (GOLD analysis project Ga0214477, IMG submission 165058) | Marine eukaryotic communities from Monterey Bay, California, United States - M1_20Mar14CPVII9sort6BwellC16 | ecosystem: Environmental > Aquatic > Marine > Unclassified | place: USA... | reverse complement strand
TTGGATCTCTAAACCAGAATATCTTTCGACTTAATTGTCGAATATGATTATCATTGATTTGTATACCTTTGCCAATATCATATCCCTCAAATGTTGCCAATATTTCACCAGTTAAGGGTTCATAGAGTGAACCTCCACCGACCCAAAATACTCCTTCAGCATTTGATCCAGGCCCACTTCCTAATCCAAGCCTCATCTTACCCCAAATTTCAAAGGGATCAACTACCTCGGTTGTTGGTTGTAATAATGATTGTTGTTGTTGTTCTTGAGGAGTAATGGAACAGTTTGCATATTGGGAGTCCCCATAGGTATACGACTTGGACGTTTGTGTTGATGTATGTACTTCATGCACTGCGGTTGAAGGTGTAAATGCATTACATTCACCGACAAATAATACCACTAGTAGTGTGCTGATTATCATGGTGTATAATATTCTGTGCATATCATGTGTATTTTCTTTGTACATTTTTCTGTATTACTTATTGTGTTGATTGCAATAATTTATGTGCATATATTTGAAGATATGTTTTCTGTGTGAACTCTCTGTCTAATGTTGCAACAATTCAGTATTCTACGTCTATACCACTTTATCTATACCAAACGTGGGTTAATTATGGACCGCGACGATATATAATATAGGTATGTCTTTGCAATGCCAATGCCAAGGAACAATGCTGTCGGAATAATAATTTTAGAGGCAGTCGCCAGCGATATGTCGGCTATCGATTAACAATATGAGTCGAGACGACGATTATCTTATCTACTGTGTTAGCTTAAACTGTTGATCATGGTAGGGGAGGTGGCTGCTCAAGCAAGTCATCACTCTTATTGATCATGTTCCGATTAACTTTTTTCAACACGTTGCAATGCAGTAAATAATTAGCGTATTCAATTACTTCAAATTAGTACAGGATATACATATAATGAAATCAAACTGGCCTGTTGTTTCAAACACTCTCTAATAAAAAAACCCTTCCTACTTCCCAAAAATAAAAAGATACCGACCCCGGAATATGAGAATTAATAAAGCACATGCTTCCTGGCTTCGACCTCGCGACGATGTAACCCCCTCAAATAATAGCAGAATATCTCTATTGCGAGCAGCGGTAGGCATTGCAATAAGCGAAGATAGTAAACAAGTTAGACAATAACTAAATGGTCTCGTTCAACGATTTACCGATGGAGGTATTGAGATGTATTATTGGATACATGGATATTCCCTCATTGGCTGTTATGAGTCAATCTTCGAAGGTATGTGCTCTTTTGTTTGTATGTTTTTTGTTATATACGATAGTACTATACCCTCTTACATTTTATTGCGTTACTTCTCATATACAAAAGCCAAACAATGAAACCAATAATATATCTGCCTTGGCTGTTGATGATACTACATGGTATACCTTGATACAGAATCGATTTGGAATCGGTTGCAATCATAGGAGGATATCTCGTAGTAACAAACAAACACAAGGTGTTGTACTCCGTTCAATGAAACTATCGTCGTCTTCATCATCACTAACGTCCTTTACGGATCGGCCCAAACGTCGTCCAAAATCATATGGCGGAAGTACATGGAAGGAGGCCTATCGATGCTTGGCGACCACTATGAGAATGCCAGAGACTAGTTTGAGTAGCGGCAGTAACATGGCTGTTTTCGCATCGCCTCCTCTACACGGTAGAAAGAGTGATTTAGGTGTTTGGATAATGGTAAATCATCGAGAGAATTGTAGAACAAAGACAGTCGAACAAGTTGGAAGAAGACGTCGTCGGAACCACCAGCCTAACAGTCTTCCGTACCGCTCTGATAAGAGATATATCGAATTGAAGTTACTATTACAGAACACTAAGAGTGGCTTTGGCAGTGTAATAATCCCAAATATATCTACCACGCGTATAGCGTCTGTTCATGAAGATGAAGACGGCATTCCTTTCGAGGATTCGACATTCAAAGTGATCGGTGCTGGTCAATGGAGGCCAAAGATCATATTAAGAAGGAGATTCACTGACGATGATATGGCTCAACAACGAGCTTTAGATGACTTAGAAGAGTGGAATGCAACCTACGAGAATCAGAAGGACATTATCCTTCGTCCGTTCGAGGTAGTTGTATTGTCTTTACACGTATCTTGTCCTGAAACCTTCGTCTACGAGACAGATTGTCTATCATGCATGTCTTCAATTCGAGTACTCATGGCTACAGACGGTAAGAAGGATGTATCAATCGCTCGCTTCATCAACGAAGAAGAACTGTGGGAATACTACTCTCAACTCCCAGGCGGCTGTTTGTCTCTAAAAGATAGGTCTAGACTAGTTCCAATGTAAAGCTTTGTAATCAATGTAACAAGGTAAAATAAGATAACTTCTCTAAGTTTGAACCTATAAACAAATTTCACTACTTTCTTGCATCCTTTTGTGACGCCGACTAAACTTTGACAGTGCTCTCTTCAATCTTGACGACTTTCTTGACCGACTGATATAGCTTACCTCTATCGGTGCATCATGAAATTCTTCTGATTCAGCTGGTATGATCTCATCTTCCTTTTCTTCATCGTCTATCACTACTTTTTCCGATAAGGATGCTCTATACTTCCGATACTCTTCATTAGTACTCCATTTGTTATAGTCAACTGCTAGATTGTCGACAAAGTTTGCCTGGAAGATGCGCGTTAGCACAAGTGATGATGACGAAAGAGAGAGGATTGTAACTTCTGTTAGTACATCTGGTTGAAAGACAATCAAATAAAAGCAATCAAAGTTCGAATGAAGCACTCAAATCACCAACAGTTTATATTGAACACATGAAATCATAATATAAAACAATACAAACGCGGACCTTCCTGTATATATTTCAAAGATATATGCATTGCTGCATTACCAGTCCTCTCTATTATTCGTTTTGGGATAGTGTTGAATGGCCTTGGAACGTCTACATCTACTTTGATACATGTCTCTGCTGTAATAGAACATTCTGTACTGTTGTATGTTGTATCATCTGTCCAAGTCAATGTTGTATTAACAAAAAAGTCAAACCTATCATTTAATTGCACTTTCTCTATGAATGGCGATCCACGCAATATACATTGATTTGATGATATAACTACTTGATTTGCTTGAGGTTGGACTGTGGCATATACTACCGGTGTTAAAGATAAACCGAAGAAGGTAATAGTTGGTACCACTAACTCAAACTCTGTGTTTGATGAAAGTTTTTGATTGTTATCATTGATATCATCATCATTTCTTACTCTTGTAGTCAAACTGCTTCCCAACGGCATTGGAATGAGTACATATTGTTCAACAGGTAATTGCATGTAACGTGTCAATGTAACATTATGTTGTAATGGAGGAGGAGGTGTTATCAATACTGTAGCTTTGCCATCAACATTAACTTTCGTGTCCTTTATTCTAGTAGGTGATGATGGAAATGAAAAGCCAAGTGTTGGCTGTATGATAATATTAATGACGGTAATGATCACCAAGATGATAATGATATGAAACATAGCCAATTATGCCTATATAATAATCACACAATATCTGTAATAATCAAACAAATAATTATCTCATCCTAATAATCAAACAATATCTGTAATAATCAAACAAATAATCATCTCATCCATTCATTATTCATCCATCTACGATATCTCATCTCTCCTTAGAAAATTTTCGGACCGCACGGTATCCTTAGCTCGTCTCATTAGCACCACCAGGGCCACCGCCATTTGAAAATGTCGATTCGATCTAGACTAAGAGTATGCATACACTAATAATCTATCTTACTACCTGATTGTATTATCTGATAACTTGCTGCTGATAACATATTATATATAATAGGATTGGGTATCCCTTTTGTGACTTATCAAAATTTCAACTATGTAACTAACACAAAACAAAAACTCTCTGCAGAGGGTAGGTATGTTGTGAGTTCATTTACTTCTCCTTCAGTAGCAAACCATTCGGCGGCTATATCGGTTGTATTATAAGTAAATATTCACGTGGTACCTTCTATTTATTTTCGGTTGCTTCCCGACTGCACATATCCTACGGTAGATAAAGTGCACATAAAAAAGTATATCCTTGTAAGTTCAAATACACCAGCCTCTATTATCAATGTGGGGAAACCTCGGAGACAGCCTTGCAGGGCTTGGTGATGCAATTACTCAAAAGGCGAGTGCTCATGCAAAGCAGGCGCATGAGAATCAAGGAACACCTTCACCAACGACAGCCACTGATGAAGAATCTTCTTCCAATACTCAAGATTCTCACAACACTGATAATAATAGTCAGCAGCAACTACCAAAATGGGCAAGCAATCTTACAGCAGCAGTATCAGATAAACAAAATCAAAAGGCGGCATTAACTTCCTTTCGTAATTGGACGAATACTGTAGCTGAGAATACTAAGAATATTGTCAATGAAGCACAACGTACACTCGAGAAAGAACAGGCACGTATACAAATGAATACATTATTCAATAAGGGAGGGCCATATAAACGTGATCCTGATTTACCATTAGATGTAGAAGCATTGCGTGATGCAGAGGTTGTATACATTACTGATCGTATAGTAACATTAAGTCATCCTTATATGCAATCCACAACCGATGGAGATATTACACCTGATCGTAAACTAGCAGCGGTAGGTCACTTATTACAAAAGAGACATGGTGGACGATACATGGTATGGAATTTAAGTGAAGTTGAATATGATGCAAGTGTATTAGATGATCAGGTATTGGTGTACAAGTTTCCTGGCAGTCCCTCTCCTCCATTGGGATTATTACTCAAGCTACTAATGGCAATGGAAAGTTGGTTAAAGGCTGACGAGAGGAATGTAGCAGTTATCCATTGTTTAACGGGCAGGGGACGTACATCAACTGTCCTAGCTGCCTTCCTATGCTGGACAGGCGAGGCTGGGTTTAATGATGTTAATTCGGCATTGGAATATATTGCTAAATGCAAGCGTATATCAGTTCAGTCATTAACGATACCAAGTCAAGTTCGATATGTTAGTTACTTTGCCAATATGTTGGACGGAGTACGACCATCTCAACCACCATTAATGTTGAAACGGATCATCATGTCAGAGGCACCAAAGTTTGGTAAACGACCTGCTCCACCTTCCTCTGAGGATGTAAGTTCTAAGGAGAATACTTCAACGAGTGGTAAAGTTCTCTTTGGATGCGCTCCATATTTACAATTATTCAAGGGCGGTAATCTTGTATTTACTACTGCTGCATCAGTGAACTATGCTCAGACTAAGGATGATCTACCATTTTGTACAACGAGTGATGGACCGGTATCATTCCTGACTGAATCAGTAGTTCAAGGAGATGTGCTACTTAGATGTCGACACTTGACCAAATCCGGACAACGAGTTAGTATGTTCCGAGCTGCTTTTCATACCGGCTATGTTCCTCCCAAAGTATTGAGATTAACCAAAACTCAACTAGATGGAGCATGTGGCGACAAACGATTTCCAGATGATTTCTTCCTAGACTTAATCTTTGAACCATGTGATGAGGCAACGGCAAGTAAATATCTTAACCCTGGAAAGACAAGCACTAATTCTGGCGAGGGCGAGGACAGTGATGGTGCTGCAAATGAAGCGGCCGAACGCAGATCGATGGGAACTACTGCTGTTGGCTCTTCCAATACAGTTTCGGCATCAGCTTATGATAGCATGCTTCATGATCGCGACTCACGCTTCTGGGATGTAATCACAACGAGAAGAGAAGAAAATAGGAAAAAACAAGCAGAGCTGGAGAAGATGGGCGAGACACCAGGCAAAGCAGAGGTCAAGGTAGATGAAAATACCATCCTTTCTGGCCCTACTATTGGAAGAAGGCGTGAGTTTGCAACAAAACAAGCTGGATCAAACGGTGAAGACACAAACAATGAGGGACAAACAGATAACAAGACCAAAAAACAACAAGATAAGATGAGTGCATTTAGCATAGGTGAAGAGTTTGGACTGAGTAGCCCTACGAAGCTTGCTGATGATGCCCCAAAGACCACACCGCCTCTTGAACTTCCATCATCTCCACCGCCCAGAGAAAAGGATTCACTTATGGATGCTTTGATGAGCTTAGATGATGATGGATTAGATGTAGATGATGACGGGGAGGTTGTGTTTGACGATAGCGGCGAGGCTGACATTCCAGTCGAAGAAACAACTACTACTCCTGTTGTAGAGGAGCCAACTTTACCAGTACAGGCTGCCGTCGATCCAGTCATGACTGAGAACAGTGACAATACCTCTTCTCAATCTGATGTTGCGGCTGAAACAACAGCCAGTATACCGAGAGAAGAAGAAGTCGCTACAAATGCTGATACAAATGATGTTGCATCAGAAGACATATTAGAAGTTCCAACAGAAGTAAAGAAAAGTGATGAGACAAAAGAAGAACCAGAACCAGATGCCCTTGATCTCCTGCCTGACATTGAAGGACTAGATGATGATTTGGCTGATTTAGATGTAGGGGATATGGATCTGGGTGCAGATGATATTGATTTTGACGACTTAGACGATGATGCAGAGCTAGAAGACTTAGAGAATTTCCTCCGCGGCTAGATTTCGATTGAGAGAAGTTACTTAACTTGAATGTTTTATGTACTTTGCATTGTCTTCTAGTTTAGGCTAGTCTTAGATTGGTTCAATGTTATTAGTAGACGAACTATATTATTATATGAATAACATGTACTCATGCATACTGTTTAGATAAGAGGAAGAACACAGCCTTGATTTGGATACTCCCCCCCGCCCGGCCCCCCATATGCCTTCGGGTATCCTAGGATACCCCACCTCATATCTTTTCATCACCAGCCATCAGACCATCCCTATTAATTACGATATTTAGTTGGGGTAGGCGAGGGGAAGTGATATATCTATATAACTCTACAAGTAGTATCATCATTAGAAGATCTAGAATCAAAAGTCGAGTAGTATCAATCTGACTAATAAATATGAATCAACATACAAACCTATTGCCTATACGAATTATATCAAAGGTTGTGCGTGGATTTGGAAGAGGATCGAAGGAATTAGGTATTCCAACTGCAAATATCAGTAGGATAGATCTATCATGCTCATGTGGTGATTGGGAAAATCTACCGACTGGTATTTATTGGGGGTTTGCTCGTATTGGTGAAGTAAAAGAAGATAGTAATAATGACGATTCAGTTATTGGTAGAGTTCATACAGCAGCTATATCTATTGGATACAATCCGACATACAATAATCAGGAGAAGAAAGTAGAACCTCATCTCATTGCACCGATAAATTCTCCTCAAAGAACTGCCTCGTGCTCAAACGAGACACAGTATGGGGATTTCTATGATCAGACAATTGTGTTATCAGTTGTAGGTTACCTCCGACCTGAGCTACCATTTGAAGGAATTGAAAAATTAATAGCTGCAATCAAGAACGATATAAAAGATGCCGAGAAGTTGGCTATTAATTCTACTCCTATAACTGAAACAGAGAAGAAATGGGCGGAGGCAGGAAAAGAGATATGAAATCAATTGCAAACAATCCAATCATATATTATATACCCTATCGTACAATCTACTCAAATGCAAATGATACTTCTGCTTGTTCTCTTTGCCAGCTCTTAAGATCGGAAGATTTCATTACGCCGATGGCAGTTTGTCCATCTAAACCCTCGCCAGTATAATACATTCGATAATATCCGTCATCTAACCGAATAACATGTGGAGAGCCAACACCCCGACAATCCCAAGCCGCATCACTATCACCACAATTCATGATTAGTCCCAACTTATTCCAAGTTTTCAAATCATCACTCTCTGCAGCTAAGATCCTGTGCTTTCCATCTTCACTTGAAACTCCCTCATAGAACATCATCCACCCCTTTTCTTCTTCCCAGAATCCTTCTCTATTCAATGTTGCTTTCCTAATGACATTTGCTCGTGCACAACCGGCACCATCCAATGGCCCACTTGGCCTCAAGATGATTCCTTTTTTCGTCCATCCGAACCCATTGTTTGATGAGCCTATACCTATGCATTTCTCTTTGGTGTCTTTGAGCATGGTAGAGTAATACATATAGAAATTCTCACGATCATTATCTAGCGAGCTTTCTTTCGACTCATCCTCCACTGGATTAACTACTACTTCTGGCCATCCCTATTGTTACAAAAGACGATAGAAGTTGTGAGAAGAGTGAATGATAGAGAACTACTCAAAGCAGGTCGATATAAGAGATACTACTTACACAATACAATTCTTCTGGTATTTCTACTTTTGACCCTGGAATATCTTGCACATCTGGATCTGTTGTGTCAAAAGGAACCATGCAAGCCCCACTGGGATCACTTCCCTCTGGATGATCAGAATATTTGTCAGCCTAAAATGCAAGTCTTCATAGCATACGATGCAAACACAACAAGCACTTACCAATTCTCCCCCATGTTATTCCATCTTGTGATATGGCGGCACCAATCTTCATCTTCATACCCTTAAGTACTGCATCTGCTGGGACTTTCTCTTTTTTCTCATCATCAAGATAATCTGTAATCTTTGTATCATCATAATTTCCACCCATATAGTACATGACATATACACCACCTTCACTCCGTATACTTGGCGTCATCATAGGCATAAGTACCTGTCCTAGACCAATATGTGCAGTGTCAAAACCCCACCAACTATCTGTATTCAAACCAAGTGATACACCTTTAATATCGGCATCTAAACTACCGTCTTCATCTCTTTCCCATATTAGACCATTTCGACTAGTGGCACGTCCAATTCGCCCAGTACTTAATGGGGGTAATGATTCTTCTGCTTTATTAATACTTTCATCACGAGCATGATACCACATCTTTTGATAATAGAATATATAATGTTATGCGTAAATGATGTTAGTACAATTCCATTGCAAACAAACATAAGATATAGCACGCACGAACAAACAAACTCACTATATACTCAGAATCATCGGCAGGATTACTTGGATCCGAATATCTATGAACTCTTGCAGTACCCAATTTCAATGAGTCAAACGCTTCATCATTAGTAGATGGTCGGAAGACTACGTTGTAATCATTCTTAGTTTGTTGCAATATTGTACTTTTTGATCGAACATTGATCGTCGTCGGTGAAAAAGCATGGCATGATATAACCAATGAAAGAGAAGCCGCGAGGTACCTCATAATGAATATAATATTTAGGAAGACGATGGAGAGAAATGATAATATATTGATGACGAGAGGGGATGACGAGGAGGAAGCAATCCGAAAAAAGATATTCAAGGATACCCATACAAAGGTATCCTAAACCACTTTGCTTAGTGAGGTGTGCATGGTAGATGCATGCTTGTTCCTTAATCTACTGTTACCGAATCACTTATTCTGGCTCTGCTACTTCAATAACAAGATTTGAATGTGTAGTAAAGCCACTACCACTTGTGATTGTAAGACGAAGCTTAAAAGATCCACTTGATGGAAATGATACCGAGGTATGAAGGGCTGAGTTGTCCTCTATAACAGCTTGACTCGAAGTCTCCGTCCACAAGCCAGAGAATCCTTCTTCTAGAATCCTAAGATCTCTTATATAAGCTCCGATACTTATTTTGGTATTTGCAATTGGTAAAGCTTCCTCATCATACCATGTTAAAACCGGGTCAAGAAAAAGTCCGTCACCATTCCATTGTATGAGTTTTTCCCATATTCTACCCGATCTTTGCTGCGGAAGAATTATTCCATGTAAGGCATTCAAACCAATTCTATCAGTCAACTGAGCTTGATAAAGTGATCTCGGATCTACAGTCTGATTATGAGACTCCCAAATACCATACGGTTCGTGAGACGTGGGCATTTGTTTCTTCATTCCATTCACTCCTACAGCATAGTTCTGAGCTCCATTCGGAGCATCACAAATGACATCCGCCTCAACATTCCAGAACATAATCTGTGCTCCAGACCATCCACTATGAATGAAACAAAGATGATATGGTTAAAGAGTTCGACTTGATCAAGAAAGAAAGGCCCTGTGTCATACTTACTGTCCAGTTCCTGAGTTGTATCGGTTGCGAACATTGATATTGTCACCTGATATGTTATCATAAAGCTGTCCTGTTGCATAACGATGATGTGGGCCTATATCACTGTAAGTATTGGTAGCAATGGAATCAAGAAAAACGTTTGGCCCAGGTGTCTGAGAGATACCAAAAGAAGGTTGAGAAATATGAAAGGATCCTTCAAAATAGCAGTAATGTATTGACTTACCCTTGAATGAGACACAAAATCGTGTCGACCTTCTCGTGTGAGCAAGCGTTGCAATAAAATGAACTCAGCTCTATCTAGATTGAATGAATACCTCCGTCCTGAAGAGGATCAAATCGTTGAGACTTCATATTGAGCCCTTGAATTCACAAGATAAACAATACCAACGCGGACTTACCTCCTTTAATTTGACTCTTGTGATCTAACATTGCTGAATCTTCTACAGTCACACGCTGTGCCCAACTTTCAGCACTAAAGAGGCCATAACCGAAGTTTTCAGCTGTAACTTGTCTCAGCCAAGAGTCTTCAATGCCAGAGTAAACTATTCCTGTCCAGCCATGTCGCTCATCATATTCCGAAAGATAACTTGACTTGAGTCGTAGTCCTTCAAAACCAATGTTCCGAATCGGCTCCGATAAAGTATAGTACTTATAGACAATCCCTCCACCATACTGATCTTCTATTGTCTGCACAATAGGAGCATTTATATAGATTTTGTTTCCTACTACAGCTGTTACAACACGTCGATGTATGAGCTTATAATAAGACGATGTCCACCCCCACCGTTTCATGCGACTCATATCATGTAACCACTTGTCATTCATATCATTCAAAACTACTATTCTGTCTCCCTCTCTATATCGATTGCCCTGGCTCACAGTAAAGCTGTTTGCCCCAACAGGTACTTATGAAAGATGAGTGATAGATGTGAGATGGATGACGCATGATTAGCTACAAGTTCCAAAACTAACTACACTGGTGCTTACCGTAGGAGTCTGCTATTCGTTGTGAAGTATATCTAACTGGGAAAGGATATGCCGCGTCCCTCCACAAAATATCTTCGTCATCTTGATGTCTATGACCTACTTCAAACAAGTTTGATTTCTGAGTAGCACTATATAGGATTCTTGTTCCATTTACATTAGAACCCTCTCCCCTTATCACGACTCCACTAGTGAGAATTCTGAGTGTTTTTGAAACAGTATACTCTCCTGCCTTTATAAGTACTGCTCCTCTGAACCCATTACTATCTATTGGCAAGGCTGAAACTTTATCAATTGCAGATTGTATGTTTTCCCAGTCGTCGTCTGCTGAATCACTAGGATGTACAACCATTTTAGTAGTAATGAAGGGTATAGGGACACCTCCTGCTCTATATCCAGCTGCCGAGTAATCGGGTACCGTATTGACTGCATTATTTTGACCTTGGTTCTTATACTTCGAGTATATCAATCTGCCAGTGTCTGGATCTTTGGAAATGAGTGAGGCAGTATAATTCTGAACAGTTGCCTGTTTCTTTTCCAATGTCGGCGAATACGATGGCCATATAGATGGTGAATATGTAGGATAGATCTTATCATCTCGTGATTGTGTAGAAGTTGTTGATACTTCCAAGATACATACATCAATTGAGTCTCGTATCGTTCCTATACACCCTTCAACAATTTCATCACTATACCGTTGCATGCATGTTAGTCCTTCGTCGCACTCATCATCATTATCACAATCTCCTTTGCAATGCGAGAGGGGAAATACTTCTGATGGCAATCCATTATTACCTATCTCCTCTAACACATTACTAATCTCTATTGATTGCCATATCACTTGATTTTGATTGGTAGATTGCTTTCGTAAACGAGCGTTTACATGAGATAAGTGACGGATAATAAGTATCCAAACATTTAAGATATGTAAACTCCTTGATGATGATAACATAATCCGTCATCAACACAAGGTACGAGAGGGTGTATATCGTCGATAGGACGAGGTAATGGAGTGATCTAGATAAATGTTGACATCGCCTTCATCATACACTAACTTTATTACTTGCCTCTTGATCTACTCACTACATCTACATACTCACTACTAATGTCGGTATCCTTTTTTTGTGAGTAGAGTAACTTGAAAGGCTGGCGCACGCCTGCCTACATGATGGTGATGAGTGATGATAGGATAATAATCTTAGATACTACACACCGCCATGATAAGAATAAAGGATTATGGGCGGTATGTTTTGCAGCAGTAAATATAACAACCTAGCCATTTATAACACACAAAAGCTCATCAATAATGTCTCTAGTTCTAACATTATATGATGAAAATGTACGATACACTTAATCTATAAACATATTGTATTATACTTATACAAGTTCATCAAACAAACACAAATGGTACTACCGAACTCCACTACAAGTACAAAATTACTTTGCAAATAATCGAAACATACGCTTGAAAGCAGAGACTTTACCCCTCTTCTTATTACTACTTGAGACATAATTCTCTTCGACATCATTGGTAATAGTAAAAGTTTCAGTGACAGTAAAAGTATCGGCCGAGTCTTCAGCAAGAAACGCCGTATCAAGATCGTCAGATGCTGAATCCGATGATACCTGAGTAGGATTATCGCCGCCACCGATACCTCCAGCAGCAACTAACTGTTCAAGTGCTTCCAATCGAATCCTAAGTTCATCCACTTGTTGAACAAGGGAGTCATTATCAATATGTTTAGTTGATCCATCATCGCTTTGAATCATCGTAGTTGTTTGGGTAGATTTAACTTCTGCGGTAGCAAATATGATCGGAGAAAATGCGGTACTAGTAGTACCTCCAACTTCTGATGTATAAACCGAGTTCTCTGTTGTTTCAGTTGATATCTCAAACTCATTGAACTCAACCCATTTCGACTCTTCATTTGGTTCACTTTCTTCCTCTTGAACATTGATTGATTTGAAGAATGAGCAACGAATAGAACTCAAGTTGAGAGTATTATCTTCCTGTTCTTTCTTGACTGGCGATTGTTTGAGAGTAAAGTCTTTTGGTTTGTCTGTAGAGAAGGCCTCTTCTTCCACGGACTCGTTAATTTCGTCAATATTTGGTATTGTGAGTGCTGAAGTTGGTCTATCTCTTCCTATCTTAACAACGTCAATTGTTGTTAGAGTATCATCATACTTTTGGACGGGCGAACCAAGAGATAATTGGTAGAATGAATCATGTGATGACGATGTTGAGTGAATTGAACCATCTAAAGGTGGATCGTTATCAATATCTTGTGAGGAAATCTCACTTAAACAGAGCAGCTCATTGTATGCTTTTTCTTCTTTGTTGGCAATGATAGACATCTTATATTCTTCGACAGTATAGAAGCAGTATTGAAGGCAGTGTTGAGATTACTGTGGCCTTTGTTTGTAAGGTATGTCTCTACCTCCTTATTTAAGAATTGAATCGTGCAAGCTTGTAACTCGTGTTGTAAGTGGCTCGAGATATGTTACAGTGTATTTGCAATGACCTTCAGTAGACTGCGGTTGATCTTTGGTAGATATCGTAGATGAGAGTTGTTGGAGAGAAAGAAAAATGACGACTAAGTGTGAGGTATGTAAAAGTACTTACCTACAAACCACAACTACAAATCACAATGGACCAACAACAGCAAGAGGTAGAACCGATTCGAGTACGAATCATTAGCATAGGAGATGTTTCTAGTGGCAAGAGTACATTGATAAAAAGGTAAGTAGTATTGCATTTTGTGTAACATAAGCATAAATGACTCATTCATATTATGCAATAAAAAGATATTGCAATCCAGGTCGATTTGTATCTCAGCACATTCCAACAATTGGCTGTGACTATGGCCTGAAGACTACAAATAAGAAGATGGATGACGGCGCTTCAACCGATGTCAAAGTAGACTTCTTTGATCTCTCGGGTGATGCAGCCTACAGTGAAGTACGAAACGAGTTCTACAGCAATGTCGATGGAGTATTGCTTGTGTTTGACGTAACATCCAGACAAAGCTTTGAATCATTGGATAGTTGGCTAAAAAAGCTTAGAAAGTACGGGATATCAACTGAGAATACAACATTGGTTCTTGTCGGTAACAAAGCAGACAAGTACCCCCGAGAAATTAAAGAACAAGAGGTGAGTCTGTGTTATGTTCGAGTAATGAGTAAACTGAGCCGAATCACAAGCTCATAACAACTACTACCCCACGCTTATCATCATGATGATCAGGCCACATCATTTGCGATTGAACGAAACTTGTCATACTTTGAAACAAGCGCCAAGACGGGTAGTGGAGGAGTAGAGGAGGTAATAGAGCATATCATAAAGAAAGAAAGTGTGAGAAAAATTGCAGATCTAATATCACAAAGACTGTAAGTAAGTCCTAGCTATAAAACGGGAGGATATCCTTTTAGATATTGCAAAGTTGTGTAGGTTGGTATATCGCAATCAAATATCAGTCTATCATATATACTATATCCTTATAATAGACTTACTTACTATCAGAACAGCTTCATCCATATCAATCACAAAAGGATTGTACAAGCATACCTCTAGCAATAGAATAACCTAAATAACATCCGTACCTCATAATTCCATTTATTGAAGATACCGATCTGATATCACTCCCACGCGGACCTACATGAAATCCAATTATATAATATACCATGGTAGTATTTGATCAAGAAAAGTTACAGGCTATTGTCCCTGTATGGAGTAGTTATGAAGAAGCTGAAGAGACGATGCGTATGTTAGGATGTGGTAATATTCTAATAGCTGCGGGTCTTAATTATCTTGCCGAGCATGATAAGAAAGGTCAGACAGAAGAACAGATATATAAATCGATTATGGACAGTCAAGATGGCACAGATGTAGTTTCTCCTCATGATATCATCACTGGAAGGGCAAATGAATTGTATTGCAGGAACACAGGATATATGCTTGATTTAGATTGTTATCCAGATGTGAAGATGAATACCGATGACGCATCAGTGGAGAGGAAATCAAAAGAGGCAGAATCAATCCGTGGTGGTGGTGGCAGTGATAACGACAGTGATGATGCTAAGAAATTACCCCCGGCACCAATAGTTAGTGAATCCAAGAAGCGTAATAGTGATTGTACAGGAATTGGTAGTGATGAAGAAGAGCCTACTAAACGTCGTAGTATTGGTAAGAAGGTACAAGTTAATACCAAGGAAGATTTGGAGGAAATATTTAAGGAAAATGAATATAATCTCTTCAAGGTATTACTTGGTGGTTATGATATTGACCTATCCCTACTCAATGATCTTGAGGATTGGTCTCGGAGAAGAATCTTATTATCAATGGGATTGGATGAAACCGGATTGAATGGTACTGAAGATCTTGAAACAATTGCAAAAGATCTAGATGAGTTCTTCATCAAAACTGAAGCCAAAGGACTTGATCTTAAGTTTTTCAGGATTCTACTAATACTTCATTTCCCCCCAAGCGGCCAAGACCTACATGTGAATGGTCTTATGGACACTGATGGCACCAATGGACCACCAGTCAATCCAACCTTGGAAGAAATATATATGTTGGCTACGCTTGTTTTAGTTGAACGATTCGGCGTCTCCTCTCAAGTTGCTTTAATTATTGCAATGAACACAATTGTTCCTACTGATGTCATCCCAATTACCCTCCCACATGATGCTGCTACCAAACCTCCCGAACTTGCTGATGATGCTGATGAAGATGATGTAACTCCTGAGTATCTTGCACAGGTTGCAGCACACGAGAAGTATAAGAAAGCACGTGATAAGTCAATTGAGGCTTCTGTGAAACATATTGATAAACTTGCACAAGAGTATCCGTTCACATATGCAATTGTCTCTGGATCATATCCTTGGGATGTCTACAACAAGCGTTTGAAAGGTTTGGCTAGCTTTAAAAACATCAAGGTATTACAGGAGTTTGCTCTCATTCATCCATCTGCATTATTAGATAGCCTGAAGAACTCCAAACGTCAGGCATTTGAATTAGTGTTCTATCTTAGTGCCACGTTTAGTGCTTTAGCAGAAAAGCCGGTCTGTGATATTACTTTGGATGGACCACAAAGACTACTCAACCGTTATATCAAAAAAAGAGGAGCAGGTAAAACTGAATTCTTCTACGGTGCTTGGTATAAAGGTGAACTTGTTCTTCTTGAACATGGTGCTGAGGAGTTGATGTCTCGAATCAAGAAAGAGGTATCATCTCTCCAATCATCCCAAGCCTATTTGACAAGGAGCTGGGGAAGTACCACCTCTAGTGTGTTTCCCAATCAGGAAGACTTGGTAGCTCGTTTGTCTCGTGAGACAAACCAAGAGAAGACTATATCATACTACCATCTTGATATTGGTGTATTCCTTTGGAAGGACTGTCTAAAGTATGAGTTACCAGAAGGTTCGCTAAGAGATCACGGTCTTCCTCCTCGTGGTGGGAGGAACACATATCAGAATATTACAATGGGGGTGCAGAATAATGCCGTGCTTGGAAATTGGGGGGCTTATGTTGAAAGGAATGCGCCAGTCCAAGGGGCTCGTAATTCGCAATTGGTCGCGAGAACTAGTGCTCCTTTGTCTGATGCTGCTGATGGTACTGGCGCTCAAGACGTAGTAGATGGTTTTGATGATTTTTAATTAGTATTCATTTCATTTGGATGAGGATATGAATTATATTGAGGTATAGTAATATAGGGGATTGTATTGAAACACTTTCACTTACCTACTACCTAAGTACCTACTCACTCATCTCCTCACTTTGCACACTCTTTGCAACAATAAACAACCCACACTCAAACCCAATCTACAAATGACAACATCAACGTCACAAACCATGGCACTTAGCCTGTGGTTAATGACTATGTCGCCAATGATTATGGCGTCATTTCTTTGCACCTATTCTGTTTTCTTTGCTTGCTTGCTTGGTTCGTACGGAGTCTTCGTGACAGTGACTTCACTCAATTACGGGGAGTTTCTAGGGAGAGCTCGCCAATGTCTTCAAGACATTTTATCATTGCCTATGGTGGTGCATGTTTGGATTGTTGCGGAACTCCTCCTTCCCGAGTACTCGGCTGTTATTTGGTGGTTGTACGAAGTGTACTTTACACTCACAACAATCTTTTCATTCGTCAAAGAATGTGTCGCAAGATTCAAGACACTTGGTTGGAAAGGAAAGCTACTATTATTGTTTGTGCTACTTGCTATCATTGTACCATTTGCTGAGGCGGTAAGTTGTATTAATATATTATTTGTATCTCCAATGACGAATAATCATTCATCACCATCTTCTATTCTTTCTCTCTGTCACCTCTTATACAGGCAAGAACTACCCGTCGTAGGAGATATAGAGTTGGAATGAATCCAAACTCTAATGCTGGCATCATGCAATGGAATGCGAATTATGCGTATAATCACAGTACATTCGGCAGAGATTTCTACAAGTTGATTGCCATGGTGATTCAAAACATACCTGTACCAGGATTGCATCCTTCTGTTTCGATTGTCTTGAGATCTTTGTATAATGGAGTTGCATTCGTCGTCATGTCAAACCCAGGAGAGGTTGCAAGATTTTTGGGCGTCTTTGTTCCTCCTAATAAGAAGAAAACACGCATTGCTTACTTCTATGATCTAATGAGGGCGTGGGGTTGCATCTTCCATTGTTTATCAGATGGATTTTTCAGAACTACTAATGAAATTATCACTAATGCTGCTTCAAAATGGAGATTCCGAGTCAGTACTGACGTTCTAAACGCTGCAAGACAACGTGTGTTGACGGAACTAAACTTCCGAACACTACTGGAGTCTGCAATTGGTAATATTCGGGCACCAAGTGGCAGGTTGCAAGACAACATCCGCCATGATCATTCACCTTTCATTGTTTTCGTTATCAACGGCTCGTCATACCCTTCTATCGGCCAAGCCAGAGGTCAACTCACCGGAGATACAACATTGAAAACTGCATTCTTGACAGACTTGAAACAAGAGCTTGTGGATAGCTTCTACAGCAACCCTAAATCATTCGTCACCACCGAACAAAGTTACAGTCCAAATAACTTGTCCGTTTCGGATACATTCCCTGCTACTGCTAGGGGGGAGGAGACGGAGGTGGTTGTCAAGTTCAACCGAGGCTTCACTCAGGATGACTTCAGAGGTTAAGTTAACCGTGTTTCATATAGCCTACTCTATGGAGGCTTAATTCCTAGAGGCACACTGGTCATTTGATCTATGTGTGCGCCGCACGATGTACTATGAGATAAATGTTCTTTGATATCTCTTGCTTCCCCGTAGTGTGTGGCGGAAACAACATTGCAACAACAATGGTTGGCTAAACTAGTACAAATACACTTAAAAGAAACGTTTCAATACTCACATCTCATCTTGTATACTAGTTTATGACACAGTTGACGATACAATTGACTTTCTAGTAGAAGATGCACTCAAGAGAGGTTTCTATAAGTGAATAGATGGAACCCTGACTACATATTTGACTCTGCAATATAGAGCATAAGATAAAGAAGTATATACATATAGCCGAGAATACAAAACATAACAAACGTTGTAGAGATCTTGAGAGGATGAGACTCAAGAGTCCCAGGGGAGAATACGGGGGAGAATATCTTCACTACCATACTCTTCAACTCCAACACACTAATCAATAAACTTATCGCAGTCATCATCATTCAACTATTGTTCTTTGATATTATTACCATCCTAATTAACATCTCATTAATGGTTAAAACAAGATGAGCAAGACTTCGGAAACTCCCAACGATGATAATGTGGACTCAACAACATCAACAAACACAAACACACCTTCACAAACAAAAACAAATACTCTAATCCTTGATATCAACTCATTATTAAATGATGATGATATCACTGACATTTCACTCATCCCCGAGAACAACGGAGGAGATACATCAATAACATCAGTACCTGCAATTAAAGCGATATTGGCCGCGCGTTCTCCCGTGTTTCGTCGTATGCTCTATGGAGAATTTAGAGAAACACAATCTAACAACCAGGAGAATGTCGTGGAAGTTAAATTAGATTATAGTGGACGGGTATTGCAATTATTAGTGGAATTTTGTTTTACTGATTCGTTATCTAGTTTGGAAAGCAAATCAACTTCAACAACTGATAGCAGTAATAACAGTAACTTTACACTGGAAGAGAAATCAAGATTATTAACAAATCTATCAGACGCAGCACACTACTTTGATATACCAAAGTTGGAATTAGATATACAGGTACAATTATCTAATATGATGTTGGAGCATCCTAGTTTGGCATGTGCGGTACTTGATGAAAGTTCGAAAATGGCAAGTGGGGATACATTGGCTGAGGCAGCTTTCAGTCAGATTAGGGCAAGGCCAAAAGCTGCTTTATTGCATTGGGATGGTGGAGGGAATATTAAGGATAAAGGTTTTGATAGTTTATCAATAAGTGAAACTGACACATCAAACCCAAAACGGGGTGAATGCGGAGGTGTGATTGCATTATCTGCAACGCTATTAGAATCAGTAATCTTTGATGATCAAAGTACTGCATGTGAATTTACAAAGTTTAAATGTTTACAAAAGTGGGTTGAGGGATGTAAGCATGAAGTTACAAAGGCAGACATTGCATATGTAGAGTTGCCAAGGAAATGTCGACCGAATAGTGTCGGTACAGCGGATGAGATTTTAAGTTCACGAACCCCTAGATTGGCACAATCGGAGAAGAAACAATTGGAGAGTAATGGTTCATTACTTACCTTGGGTAGTAGTGATAGTGGAATGATGAGAGCAACATCACCACTTCCTCCTCCACCTCCATCTTCCAGTGACTACATTGGTACGGTTCATGTAGGATTAGGTACACACCCTGCATCTACTTCATCTTCTCCACCACCATCATCCAAAGCTCAGAATGATGACATGTCAATGGAGGGAGGTCAACATGAACGACGACTTGCAATTGCACAACATTTGGCTGAAAAGTTGGATTTATCACTTATTCCTGCCTCTGACTTATCCACAACAATTACTGATAGTCAACTAGTGCCTGCGCATGCTTTATATCAAGCATATCGTTTACAGGCATTAAATGCCGAACGGACTAAATCAAAGGTCTTCGTTGAGGGTGCAGGATTAGCAGAAGTGAATGGTACATATATCCAAAGGGGAGTGCACGAAGGTACACCCATGTACAATAAGGAGGGGATATGGCGTGATCGAGAAGAAACATTCCGTATCTTCCTATGCACATACTCAAATGGAAACAAGTCTTGGTGTTTGAGTATCGTGCCCAAAGGGAAAGAACCCGGTAAGACGACTGATTTGGACTTTTATGAATGCCCGGTGAGTTATGGCAAGGGTGGAGGGATAGCTAGTAGTAGTTATGGAGGATCATCGGAGAATGGATTGGGAGTAGTGCCCAGTCGAGGGTGGAAGTTGGTCAATTATGGTCAACCACCCGTTCCCAAGTGTTCATTGATTGCTGGATGTTTAGAAGATGCTTGAATATGAGCAATGGAAATGAGCAGTATATAGTAAAATTGTGGACAAAGCTGTGATAGTTGTTGATGAAGTGTATTATTATTTGTTTGGATAGACCACTTATTAGGTCTATCTATGCTAGTAGATGTGTGATGTAGAGATTAAAAGTAATATATCTTATCTCGAAACTGACCATTAGATAGACATGCATGTTTGTACAAACACTTTTTTACATATTACCTTCCACTAATTGAAGTCTACTTGTACTTATTGGTGGAATTTCTTTCCTGATGCGGCATAATCCTTCAATAACTGACATGGTTCGAACTGTCCTCCAAGCTTATCAGCAAAGCCATTCATCTTATCAACATAGGATGAAACACCTACAGAGTCCAAATATCTGAATGGACCGCCCTTGAAAGGGGAAAAGCCAATGCCAAAAACAAGACCAATGTCGCCATCAACTGGGGTTTCAATGATAGAATCCTGTAGACACATGGCAGCTTCATTAATCAAACGTGTGGCAATACGATCTTGAATATCAGTCTCGCTCATATTAGATACCTTGCCTCCTGTAAAGTCCTTCAGATATGATGTCACCTCAGATCCAATCTTCTTACCCTTCTTACCTTCATATGTAAAGAAGCCCTGCTTAGACTTCTTACCCAACCAACCCTTCTCGACCATATTAGTCATTAATGATACATCGCCACCATCCATACGGACTCCAAGATCAGCATCCGATAAGAAGCTTGCCACTTTGCCTGCGACATCAACTCCTACCTCATCAATGAGGGTGATGGGTCCAACTGGCATGCCAAACTTCTTCATTGCTGCATCCAACTTCTCAAGTGGTACACCTTCCTTCACTAAGGCAGTAGTCTCGACAAGAACTGGGCCCAAGCAACGGTTGACATAGAAACCAGGAACATCCTTTACTACTACACATGTCTTGCCTTGCTTGTTTCCAACAGCAAATGCAGTAGCAAGTGCCTCCTCAGAAGTGCCAGCATGAGGAATGATTTCCAACAATGGCATCGATGGCACAGGGGAGAAGTAATGCATACCCACAATGTTCTCAGGGCGTTTCACTTCCTCTCCTGCAGCGGCAATATCGGCGATAGGAATAGCACTCGTGTTAGTTGCAAAGACACAGTGATCTGGCGTGACACTCTCAACTTGTTGGATAATCTTGCGTTTGAGTTCAAGGTTCTCGAATACTGCCTCAATTACCAAATCTGCACCACTGAAATGTTTCTTCCAGGATGCGGTATTATCTGAAAGTGGCGTAACACGAGATGTGTTCAAGTTGTACTGGTAGTTTGTCATACGCCTACGAGAAACCTTCTTGCTCCAATTATCATTCATGTAGGAGATACCTCTTCCTAAACTAACATCATCACGATCCTTGAGCAATACATCATACCCCTTCTCGGCAGTAACTTGTGCAATGCCAGCGCCCATAAGCCCAGCTCCCATGACAGCAACCTTCTTGACTTTGATTGGATCAACATCTGAGGAGTGTTTCTTCATTTGATTCATACCATCAAAGATACCAATTAATGCTTCACTTTCTTTAGTTGCAGCCAACTTGGAAAACTCTTCACGTTCGTGCTTGAACTTGTCAAGACCTTTTGGATTAGCCAAGCCATACTTGACACAATCAATGATTGCATACGGAGCAGGATAGTTACCACCAGTATTCTTATCCACCATCTTCTTCACCTTATCCCACATCATATTCTGTCCAGGAGGTGTATCTTCAATTAAACGATTCATCAATGACTTCTTCTTTGGTTTACTCTTCTTGATTGTACCAGCTGCCAATCCTTCGGCAGTAGTGATTGCAATAGATTCCAATGATTGAGGTGCCACAACTAGATCCACTAATCCCATCTTCTTTGCCTTTGGAGGACGAATATCCTTTCCTGTTAACATCATATCCATACTTCCCTGAACACCTACTAATGCTGGTAAGTTCTGTGTACCTCCAAAGCCAGGTAGTAGTCCCAGTTTTACCTCAGGCAAGCCCATCTTGGTTGCCGAGCTATCAGTGCAGATACGATAATCACACCATAATGCCCATTCTAATCCACCCCCGAGTGCCGGTCCATGAATTGCAGCAACCATTCTGATATAACAGGAGAGGTAAGTGAATTAGAACTGAAATATATTTGTGCACATCTTGTGCACAAAACACACAAATACATACAACAACAACTTACGGTACATTCTTAGCCTTCATATGTAAAAAGAATTGCAACGCCTCTTCAATAATAGGGACCAATGTCGATTTATCTTCAATGGAACTAATATCAAATATATCAGCACCTGCAATAAATCCTGATTCTTTTGCAGAAGTAAAGACTACAGACTTGATATTATTATTGGTATGTATCTCATGTTCCCACATGGATTTAGCCTCATGCATTAATGCAAAACTTAATGTATTGACCTTCTTATCTGGATTATCAAATCGAATAATTGCAACTCCGGAAGGTGTTACCTCTACATTTTGAAAGAATTGATATTTACGTTCGGGCGTTGGTGTGAAGGATACTTCAGCTGTTGTAGAAGAAGTAGGAGATGAAGGTTCTTCCTTTGCAACCGCCGATGAGAATAAGTGTACATTGTTCTTGTTGATTGGTTGAATGTTGTGGGTAGTTGTTTGATTTGCAGTAAGATTGAGAAGTCGAGAAGATGCACCAATCACCATTGATCTTCTTGCACATGAGTGTTGCAGCTGACGAGCCACCACACTACGACCGACGTTGACCAACATATTATGTATAATAATAATTATTGATAATACTAATCAATTATAGGTATATCCTGCCACTGAATTATGTATCAAGACAATAAAGCAGCCGCTTATGAGTGTCAATCGACGGACTTCATTTTGATGGCAGAAAAAAGATATAAAAGATACCGGGAATTGAGTAAGATCAAAAAGATAACCCCACCCAAGGCAGAGAGAGTGCAAGTGTGGCTAGGAGTAGTGTTCATGATATGTAATACTAGAGTATCTACTTTGCCCACGACGGAAGATCTGTTCTATAACTAATACTCTTGCTTTCCTTATTTCCATCATCTGTTGTTTTCAAGCTGTATTGAAGTGCATGTAACCAAATGCCCTGACTCCGTACTAGGTATTCCATCATTGTTCTTTTCAATACTGCATCTTTTTGCTTTGATGCCACCAAACTATCATCTGATGCCTTTAAACAATCCAAACCATAGCATCTAGCACAGAACACACAAGTGTTTTGAATATAGTCAAGAATAGATTCCCCATCCTCTCTTTTTCTATTTGCTGCTGCATGATAAATCTCCGCCTCGGTAGCTGGTGTATCTGCATTTGTAGAGTCTTGAGGAGTAATAACATTTGTAGCCGTGCCACCTGTGCCTTTATCTAATTGATTAAGCCAATCTCTAGACTGTTTGCAAGCTGCCTTCCCTTCTTCATCTCTAAACCACAGCTCTCCGCCGTAGTTATGATCATTTGCAATTGGGTGTCCTAGTTTTTGCAAATGCAGTCGAATCTGGAAGATGCGCGTTATCACAATTTGTGAAGATGAAGAGAGATGATTGCAACCTCTGTTAGTGTATTTGGTTTACAAAGGCAATCAAACCAGGCAAACAAAGTTCAAATTATGAAGTCATCAACTTGTTGAGACCACATAAACACATGAATTCACATGGTAAAACAAAACAAACGCGGACCTTCCTGGTGGGTCCTCCCATTCTCAGGCCTTGCCAGAACCAACGATGTATCTGAACTTGCATCATATGATAAAAGTATGAAGGAAGTCTGTGCCGGTTTAATTGATTTCCTATCACTTTCATCTTTCAAGTCGGTAAAGCAACCAGCTTCACACACTCCATTCTTATGTGAACTAATACGACAAGGACAGGCAAAGTTAAGCCAAAGCAATGATTCATTTGCATCTGAAGTGTTGTTGTTGTCGTTGTTGTCTGGCGTACTCGAGCTACCAATTGCCTTTTCAATAGAGATATCTTTGCTTTGGTCAATCAGATCTTGTAAGGAACAAGCATTCTCGACTACTTCGCCTTGTCTGTTTGTCATCCAATACCCCAGACCGGCATAGGTCTCTTTTGTGTTATCGTTGTTTTGCTTCTTCTTTTTACCTTCATTGTTTATAATGGGGATATGTACTCCGCCTTTCCAATCTGTTTCTGATTCAAGTACTTCTCCACTTTGACAAGGCGGTGAGATTAAACATTTCCTTCTCTTATTCGGGTAGTCTGCTTCTTCATTTTGTAGAGAAGCTGTATCACTTTGTAATCTGAACTCCCAAGGATGAATATTATTATCACCATTCTGAACGCCCTGACTTTGTAAACCAAGTGGAAACTTGCCTTTAACTCTTGCCAAGTAAATCTTTTCACAACCATCTCTTTCCGAGATACATTTTGAGAGTTCTCGTGCTATTGCTGAGCTCTTAGCTATAACAACTAATCCAGACGTCAGCCGATCTAATCTATGTATAGTAAACAGCTTTCCTTGTCCATATTTATCTGGTTTCCAATGCGACAATATCTCAAACAGCGAGTTGAAATTATATCCTCCACAGGGATGGATTGGTAATGTAGCTGGCTTATCAACCACTAATATTGTATCATCTTCATATACGATATTGATTGGAGGAGTTGTTGATTCACTACTATCTTTTAATGTAATATCATCAGCCAATGCAACAGCTGGTTCATGTCGATGTACTGTATGTGTTAATTCATCTCCTCCCTTGACTTTATAATCGCAGCTAACCTTCTGACCAGATACTAATATTCTTCCACTCTCGATTGCAGATTCATAATAACTTCTTGGATAGCTTCCTAGAATTGAAGATCTATTTAGATTATCCACACTAATAAATACATTTTATGCATACATATAGAAGTATACATGCATAGATACAGTATACATACATATACAACATAATAATCACTTCTCACCAAATTCGTCATTATAGATATCAACTATACTTCTACCAAGCCATCTTTGCTTTGCAAAAGTAGCGAATGAGAATGGATACGGATAAATGATACGTATGCGTCGTCTTTGATGATCATCATCACTGCTGATATCCTTTGCAGTAGTATTTGCATCTAATACATCATTAGATTGTTTCGCATCACTACTTGATGAATCCGATATTATTTTGAATGCAGTAGATAATTGAATAGTTTCAATTTGAAGGAGAGACTTGTTGATGTCCTCATCATCATTATTATCTTTACCATCTCCCATCAAACAGCCTATACCACCACGAGGTCTTTTCCTATTACGTTTTGATCTAGATTTCATAGTACTGTGTAGTCCATCCACGCAGCCACTACTTTTAGACCTGTAGTGATGAGTTGATGGCTGGCAGTGGATAGATGATGGGAAGATTCTATCGTACGGTATCTTGCAAATGTCTGTAAAATTTTCACTAACAAATTTCACTAACAAATATTCGATAACCTCAACAATAGTGCTAATACAGGTTAACTCTATCACATCAATATCCTTGATATTAATTAGATACTATCAAACAGCGGTGGTACAGTGGTAGTTTATAACAATAGGTCGGTAGTATATTATATTTATATATACAAAAGAATCTCAACAACACAATTTTTGAGAAGGAGCCCTGGAGAGACACGTAAAACAATACAAAAAGAATAATGCCAAAAGCTTCTAAATCAAGATCAATGCCAAACCGCGGTGGACGACCCAAGGAGGATGCTATTGCTGTCGATCGTAGTACTAAAGCGCCACCACTCCCACCTGTTAAGGATACCACTGCTGCGTCAAAGAAGAGTGGCAAAAAGGGCGCGTCTGTTGAGGATAGCAAACAACCCTCGAAAGAAACAAGGGCAAGAGAGTTTGCATTAGGTGTTGGAATGGAAACACAGGAGAGTTGGAATGCTATGCTGTTCACTCTACTCCTTTACAAGTCTCGGAATAATGGTAATACCAATGTGAAGAGTGATTGTGCAGATCAGACCTTGTATCAATGGGTACTGAAACAAAGGGCGAGCAAAGCGGATTCTTCCACTCCCAATGATTTAACTGCTGACCGAATTGCAGTATTGGATACGATTGGGTTTCAATGGATATTGAGTGATGATATTTCATGGAATAAGCATTTTGAGAACCTTACTGCATACAAGGCTGAGTTTGGAGATTGTCGTGTTCCAAGGTCATATGATATCCATCCAAAGTTGGGGGAATGGGTTACAGAACAACGCAGGCAGCACAAGCTGTGGTCAGACAATAAGGCATCTACAATGACTGAAGAGAGGAATACCAAGTTGACTGAGCTTGGGTTTGTGTGGAAGGTTAGGGAGAGGGCTGACTGGAATGATAGGTATGAACAATTGCTGGAATTCAAGAAGGAGGTGAGTATTCAGTTGGTGTAGTGTTCTACAATTTGTAGTATTGTACATGTGGTAGTAGTGTACATGTGTGTGCATGTAGACCAACTCTCCATTATTATCTAACCTTTTCTTCCTCCTTTATTCATTTACATAGACTGGTCACACGGTTGTTCCCCAACATTGGCCAAACAACCGTCCTCTTGGAAAGTGGGTAGCCAAACAACGTGAACAGTATAGGTTCCACCAAGAAGGAAAGCACTCATTCTTGACTGATGAGCGTATTGACCTACTCAAATCTTGCAACTTTACTTGGAAGATCAAGGGACGTGGCGCGACTAGTAAGAGTGAAGGAGAATTAAAACGCGGAAGTGCTTCCGGCGGAGTGACAAAGGAGAAATCACTAGTCGAGATGGAGGAAGAAGCAATGGAGGCCGAAGAGATGAACATGGGAACTTTGAGGACATCAGACCAGGTTATTCACATGCCGAATATGCCACCCTCAATTCACATGCCATCCATTCCTCAGTATGCATCCTTCCAACACCAACTTCTTTCTAATCACGCCCTTTCGAATCAGGCCGCTCAGAATGCTGCTATGGCACAGTTGGCTCGGAGCATTTCACGCAATGTTTCCTCCTCTAACGCAGCCATGCACTCGTCCGCCGGACAGCAACTTGAGCAGCAACTTCTTGGACAGCAACTTGGACAGCAACTTGAGCAGTTGCAGCAACATCAGATTTAGTTTGTAGAAGCAGGTAAAAAATGGGGTTTGGGACTATTCAGTCTGTTTCTCAGAAAGCAAGACGAATTATGGGATATGTTTGTTTGTGTGTCTGTATGGTATGGTTCAGTAAAAATAAGTCAGGGACATATTGTAGTATCATGGTAGTACAGCACTTGCTTGTTTAGATTAGTAGGCATCATCTACTTTAAAATAGGTGATATTCAAATGTTCATTTCATCCCAACCCCTTCTCCTTCGTTGACCCGTTTCCCTTCTTTGACTGTATACATCGTTCCCAGCTCCGTGGCCAGGAGTTTGATGAATTCCGGCAGGTGGTGTTATATATTCCTCCTCAGCAGTAGGCGTTGCAGCAGTATCAATGTGTGAAAGCGACAAACTCCTCTCTGATGTGTCAATATTATAACTACTCATCTCTCCAGATAGCGATTGACGTTGATAATGATATACAGGACGAGGTCTGCTAGCCCCCCTAATATATCCACCCCCTCCGCCTCGCGGATCAAGTCTAGGACTTGTAAACCTACAATTTGATACATCCGGGATACCATTATGTATACGAACCTCCCTCGATGGGGATTTAGATTTTCTCCTCATGGTTACACTTGCAGGTGTTGTAGAAAGTCTTTCATTTGTTGTGTATGATGTATGTAACTCAGCCGCAGATTCTGTTGATGGTGGATAATATCTATACTTTGAATAATCATTATTATTTCCACTCTTTGGTTTGGGCGAGTGTCCAGAACCAGGAGGTCCCCGATCTTCAACACCCCCAAGACCAATTGGTGTACGTGCTGAAACATTGGCAATACTTCGCAATCTTCTCTTTCTATCTTCTTCTAATCTTTCTAATAAATCAGCCGAACTTTCAATACTGTCACTAATACACCTAGGGAACCATTGAGGTTCACATGGCGTATTGGGTTCAAAGGATGGTGGTATACCGAGCATTATATTAATTTGTGTAAGTGTATTTTGTATGTGCCTCTATAGATATCGATCGATTTAGAAAAGTCTATAATTACTTTCCAACTTCTTTCTGCGTTTTGTGTTGTGAAGTGAGTGGTGTGATATTTATCTCCACACTTCTAGATGATCGTGATATTGACCGATATCGCAAGATATCCTCTTCCTTAATATAAATACACTGTAGGGTTAGGCCAATAGAGGTATATCTCTTAACGTACAGCCTATTATGGCATCAGTTGTTAGTAAGGTATGTACCCTTGTTTATTGATTTTGTAAGTCAAAGGCCTTAGAAAGGATACCACATTTTTATAGGGGGACACAAGAGATAAAAACTATATGCCTCACTATGTAACTAAGATGCTATTATTTGCAATCCTATCAGTTAGTTGAGATTAGTTGGTTGTTGAAAGTTAAAAGTTGTTTGTGCTTTTCAGTATTAGTATTATTTTGTGCTTTTCCATATTATTAGTTCTTACCTGCACACTATCATCACATAACAATAGTTATAGCAATAATTATCGTTCAATAGATTAGTACAAGGAAGGCATTTACAATAAATACACTACAAAAGAACTGCAGCTTATCGATACTGATACCTGTTTCATTACTTATAACCGTGTGATACCTATCTCATATTATCACCATGACGGCATCAACTACAACATTGCAACATCAATCAGATGATGAACGACCAACACAAACTGCACTACAGCTAAAGGCAATCCAACTATTTAATCAACATCAATATAAAAGTGCTGAATTAGTTGCCTTATTTGAATTATCAACATTAAAAACACAAACCAACAATAATGTTGCCACAGCAATTACACTGGAAATATTAGGTGATTGTGCAGTACAAACCGAGAGGAATCGACAAGCAAACGTTTATTATAATGAGGCTGCCAATATAATACATTTACACTTTCAACGTGAGACAAATAACAAAGGTGAGGATGCAACATCAACCTGGGAAGCGAATTTACGTGTTAAAGAAAGTCGTGCATTATCATCAAATGTTGATTCTATTATTGAAGCAGCGGCTATATTGGAACGATCCTTTCCTCGATCACGGGCTACTGGACATGGACAACGTCAACCACATGCTTATGCAACATTGGAATCATTAATGTTACTTGGTAATTTACATAGTCAAAGTGGTAGGGTAGCCGATGCTAAAGATGATTACAAGTTTGCATTATTGAAGGATCCGTATGCGTTAGAGGCGGTTGAACGGCTAGCCAAGTTGGGATGTGACGAATCAACGATGTTGGCATTAATGGACGTTGGATTGAAACGGTTAGTAGCCGATGAAAAGAAGGAGGAAGATACAGATACAATGGCTGTTGATTACGATGAAACAAAGGAGTCACCAAAGAACAAAGAACCACTTCTACCCCTACGGGAATATGCTCAGGCACAGTCTACTCTTCATCGGAACCAACTCGTTACATCCCTTGAGCACTTCTCAAAACTCTCTATTCAATTCCCCAATCATCCATATTTGATATTGGAACAGGCTAATATTGAACAGGAATTAGGGCATATCATGTCATCAGAACAGAACTATAAACGACTTCGAACATTAGATGTTCATTGGGTAGAAGGTATGGATAAGTATGCACATTTACTCTTCCAGTTGCGTATGAGTCGAAAGAATGCATACATATTGCAACAGGGCGGGTACTTACATTATCACTATAGTTGTCATGGTGATCGAGGAGAAAATGATAAGGCTGATTCTGTAACTCGTGGTATCGAGGATGAGCTCGGACAACTCTCTTCCGATTTATTAGATGTTGATCCCAACAAACCCGAGCCATGGGTTTGTCTCTCTTTATATCAATTGGCACGAGATGATCACGAGAAGTCAATTAGCTTTGTTGACAAGGCAATATCCATCAATCAAGAACATCAATATGCACACTATTTGCGTGGTTCTATTCTTCTTGCAAGCCAACGTCCCGAGCAGGCAATAGTTTCATTCTTCCGTGCCAATGATTTGCAACAAGATATACCATCGTATGAGGGTTTGGTGGAGTCATATCTTGCATCTGACAAATTCAAAGAGGCAATCTGTACAGCCAAGGAGGCGATTACCAAAGCCCCGAAGGACGCCAGGGCAGTTACTTTAGTTGGCCTAGCACTATCACAGGCACCTGTATCTCAGCAAAATGTCGGAGGAGTTGAAAGAGCCAAGCGAGCACTGAAGAAAGCAATGGATATCGACCCCGGAGCACCACGACCACTATTTGCTCTTGTGGACTTGTATGCATCAGAGGGAAAGTATGCTGATGCCGTCAAATTACTCAAAGATGCCATTGATGGTGGCAACGAGATGACTGATTCCACAACGTCAATCACTTGGAATAGAGAGCATAAAGATGTCATATATGCCAAATTAGCCGAGGTCCATACACAACAGGACAACATCACAGATGCACTGGAATGCTACCATGTTGCAATGTCCTTGAATGCACAGAATTTCCTGGCTCAGCAAGGATTACAACGCTTGGAGAATATTGTGAAGGGACAAGACCCTGATATGGATGAATCTGATGGGGGTTCACAGGGTACCGAATATTAGTTTATGTGTACTCGTGCATCATAATAGATAGTTCTACACATTTTATTTTACACAATCTACAATCTCATACATAACGTTTTACTCGAGTTTGTTTCCATCAAGCTTTAGTAAATCTCTTGACATGTTCTTGTGATGACTTTCATTTGTACCACCGCCAATTTCAAGAAGCTTTGCATCTCTCCATAATCGTTCAACAGTGTATTCTCCACAATAGCCATAACCTCCCAATACTTGAATCGCTCTGTCTGCTACGTTCTTGGCCATTTGAGCACAATATAACTTCACGCCATCTGCATCAAGACCATTACCATAGGTTGAGAGATCTAATCCATTCGAGACACCGTACAGATAACTCTTGCCAGCCATGTACTCGGCATAGCTTTCTGTTATATGCTTTTGTATCTGACCAAAGGCATAGAGATTTGGCTTTCCAAATGCGGGTCTGTTGGCGGAATATAGAATCATTTCATCCAATGCACGACGGGCTATCCCAATAGCCATGGCAGCCAAAGCAACTCTTTCAATTTCAAGGTTTCTCATCATGCACAGTGTTGCTTTATTGACGTCGCCAACGATATTAGACTGAGGTATAAAGACATTCTCAAAGACCAATTCCGCTGTCGGGCTGGCTCTCATTCCAAGCTTATCGTTGATCTTTTGACCGACACTGAATCCTTCCATGTCACCTTCTACAGTGAATTGGGTAATATCTGAACGGTTCTCATTGCTAGTTTTTGCATACACAAGGAACATATCTCCAGTTTCTTTCCCAGTAAGAGTGCCATTTGTTATCCACATCTTTGTACCATTTAGGATGAATCCATTTCGTTGAGGATCATATACAGCATTACTCTTCATACCTAGAACGTCGGTACCTGCATTTGGTTCACTCATGCACATGCCTCCAATCTTACTCCCGTCACATATACTGTCATAGGTTTGAACATATCAATTTGAGTATATCATGTATGCATTCATATCATATGTGCATATCATATGCACAAAAGAAAGACTTCATGATGAACATACCTTGGCATAAAGTGAGCAAGTTGTGCATCACTACCATTCACAGCAAGATTGTTTGCAAGTAATACCGAATGTGCAAGATAACTTAAACATAATGCTGGATCTATTGTTGAAAAGAGAGTGTATCATCAGATTTGCAAGTGCATATGATATGCACAAAAACTCTCCAGACATTTGACTCACCAGAGTATGATAGTTCCTCATGTACAATTGACACTGCAGTTGCGTCTAAGCCCGTGCCGCCAAACTCTTCTGGCACTGTCAACCCAAGTATACCCATCCCACCATTATTTGAACCGAACTTTCGAAATAAATCTATATTAAATGTTTCGGATCGATTATGCTCAAGTGCTTGAGGTTCTACCTCTCGTTCTGTAAAGGATCGTACCATCTCTCGCAGTGCTACATGATCTTCAGTTGGATTGAATAGCTTGTGTAGAGTTGGTTTACTATTAATGTCATCGTAGTCGTCAAGTGGTATCGATGCAAGATATCTCCTTGTCGAAGATGAGGTAGTTCTCTTTGCAATACCTCTACTGGCCGCCGCTATTCGAAATGATGTTGCAATTCTCTGCATCATGTATATATCGATTGTAGTTCCGGTTTGGATGTACTGTTGTATTATTAGATGATATCAACTTGTGTTCGGCCTCCTACATATACTCAGTTAGTATATCGATGTGGTTCCGATATATTATGGGCCCCAGGTTCTTTGATGACATCAAACTTATTCTTTGTTACATGTCTGTACATGTTGTTATTTTTTTTAAATTCTGACCCACAAACAAGGATACCCCATTACAAAGATACTCTAGGTATGAACCGATTATATCAAAGTAATCTATTGGAATAAATATATCAAATACCAGCTAATCATAACAGGGTAAATACCTAATAATTTTATGGCACTATTGAACTATGGCCAATAAAAATAAAAATAAACAATGACAACTGAGTTCTTACAATTAAAATCGATACACTACGTGGGGTATTGTTGAGATAACATACAAAACATTATAGTGGAAAATATAGAGGTCACTAGCGAACTACCTTAGTACAGTAGAAGACGAAGTATACAAAGAGACCAACTCCACACTAACTAATATCACCTACACCATAATAATCATTATTACTATCATACATCATCAAAATATTATTTATTATGCTATGAGACTTGCCATTATGAACGAACCTCTCTGGAAACATCTTGATACACCGATACTTTCATCTGCATATTGGATGTCTCAAGGTATCGATACTCACACGTCTGTTGCTTTGGAGACATTTCAATGTCAATTGGTTAGTAGGAAGTTTTTGAACAGTAGCGTAATATATATTGAACCGCAGGTACCAAACGTTATTATACCTCATCAAAATATATTGAAACTACACTGGATCAAGTATATGCAAAGTTTGATTGAAGTAGGAAGAGTGACAGCGTTTTTCGTCGAGAGATTTCAACTGAATCTGTCCATTATCGATGTTATTGTTCCATCGTTATTACAAATGCCATACATAAAGGAGCTTGGTCTTTGCAATTGCATATATCGTGATGGATTACTTCTTCTTGCAAAGAATCTAAAAAAGAATAATACACTGAAGAGACTACTATTGAACGAGAATCAGATTGTGGATGCAGATGTTGCACACGAACTATCACATGCAATTGAGCACCATCCTACCCTGCAAGAGTTGTGCATTAGTCACTGTGGAATCGGTACTAATGAACATATCTTGCCTTTGATTTTGAAAGGCTGCAGTAATCTAAAGATACTCAGACTCAATGAAAACAATATCAGTTCACAGAAAATCACTCATATTGGAGAATTCTTGTCTGGCAACCCTTTGTTGTCGTGCTTGAGGTTGGATAGGAATCTATTAGTAGACGATGATGCAACACACTTGGCAGATGCTCTGTCCACAAACAACAATCTTCAGTACCTATATATCAAGGGAAACGACTTCACTGATACAGGCAAAGAACAACTAATGAGAGCTGTAATGGATACAACCTCTCTCAATTCTATTGCAGATTCGAATCATGAAACAGAGATAGTATTCAATGAATCAGTTGTTACCAGCTATGTAAATGACAAGTATTGGCCAAGGAAGAGAAAAGCACAATATAAGATTCTCCTTACTTTATATGGCATGAACAACGAAACGCCAGTGATTCAATACTTCAATGAGATACCTCTCGAACTGATCCCTCATGTGTTAGAACTGATTCAAACTGAGCTAGCTTGTCTCGAGAAGCATGATGCTCCTTCTTTCATTGTTGAAAATGAACCAAGGCAGTTGCTTACTAGAATGTTTTGCTTGTTGCGTGAACTGCCATGTCTCTATGCCGGCGAAACCCAGCAGTTACTACCCGATAAGCAGATGTTAGATTCGAATTAGGATGAATAGAGAGCTTCACCGATGCTTGGATGTGCATATTGAGTTGACCTTTGTATATAGTAGATATTGTGAAGACTTCAAAATAGAAGATAGATGCACATATGTAAATCAACGCCTTTGTATACAAATCCATATAAGTCGCAGCCCAACCTCATTACTCTTCATAGCTTGATTGTTCTGGTGTAGATCATAATAGTATCTTCGCTTTCAACATCATATATTGCTCGGACTGTAGCAGATTTCATATTGTTGGCTTTGAATTGCAACATATATTGACCTTGTACATTCATATCTTCTTTTGATCCAGCTGCTTTGACATCACCATTGTCATCTAAAACATACGCTGCAATGATTGTTTTACCCTTCATCTTGGAATCAAAGAAGCAGACCCCGGTGCCAGTTTTTGAGCTTACTTGTATCAATGGGTTAATTTCTTGCTTCGGAAATGGTTGCATAATGTATTCTTTTGATTCAATACCTTGTTCCATATCTTTTACAAACTCCTGCCAATCATTCTCTGTTGTTGTATCTTGTTCATTACTATTATCATCTTCTTTAGTATAATAATCAGTATTGCTATCTAAACATTCAGCGAGAGTTTCCGCATAATCTGAACACTTATTAAGATGTAGTGGTTCACCACTTGCATCCTTTCCAGCATATTTGTCTGTACATGCTAGCCATTGTTTAAAGATTGAACCACATGGTCCTTTCGAGAACTTTTTGCACATCGGACAATCCTCTCTATCTTCAACATTTATGGATGATGTTGTGATATTACTACTAGTTGTAACTATTCCTCGTGTTGATATTGTCGGTACTAACGAACCAAAAGTTGGTGGTCTACGACGTTTAGATCTGTTGTTGATGGGTGTATTACCCTCCATCAAACATCGAGTCGAAGAAGAAGATGATTTGTTGTACCATACTCCGCCACTTATACACATTATACTACCGACAGATCTGCTATTTAAAGCAAATGCACTTCTAACTGTACTTAACCTATGCATCCTGATATACATCACGGCATCACTTGCCGCTTAGTGGCGCAAAGGGAGACACAATGGAGCATTGCAAATTGCCAAAAGGAAAATCTAGCTATTTGGCGAAGAAACGGATATATTTAGTAGTTGCTAATAATTTGCTGACACGCAAAAGCTATGCTTTATGCTATTGACCACAATGCAATCCATTTGCCACCGTATTATACATGTGCTGCTTCTAATACTTGCAATTAGTAGACAGACGAGCGGTTTCACCTCTCCAAATCGTCTTCCATCGGTAGCAACTCTGCAAAGATATACATATTATGTACAAGTTCCGAATCATAAGCTGTCAACAATGTTATCAACAAACCAGAAGAGTAGAAGTGGTATAATACCACTAACACTGAAACTATCAACATCAAATGATCAAGAGCAAGAAAAAATACAATACATTCGACCCT
>Ga0214477_100291_pt1 | contig 36095 bp, 27 predicted proteins | sample M1_20Mar14CPVII9_FD_165058 | JGI IMG/M metagenome (GOLD analysis project Ga0214477, IMG submission 165058) | Marine eukaryotic communities from Monterey Bay, California, United States - M1_20Mar14CPVII9sort6BwellC16 | ecosystem: Environmental > Aquatic > Marine > Unclassified | place: USA... | reverse complement strand
AGTAGTATTATCGGCGGATATGAGGTGGATAGGGTCAATATAATGAAACCAAACTCTCAACATACTCTAACTAGACCTATATGAAGGTAATACTATCATTTTTTAGGAGTTTCTAGGATATTTATTTTTGGATGGATTTACTGTTGCCACCCCTAATTACAAGAGTTCTCTGTCGTGTGTTTGCTCCTGGAGTGGGAGGTGCTCGAGGAAACAATCGTGATGCACAGAGTTACAAGCTGGGTTCCATTGGTATTCTCCGTTTAAACCAAACGGATGAAGGTGTGGCACCTAATCAATGGGCACAACGGCAGGATGTAATGGAGCCATGGGTGAAGGAGGAGACCGTATTTGGTTTTCAATTTGACGCAGACGAGGGGGTTGCGACCATGACTATACACGGCTGCTCCAACCTCTCCAGATCAAGCCGGTACAATTCCAATCGATATACTGTTAGATTAGACACTCCAGGAGATCTTCATATTGGATTTGAACTATGTCCAAAACAACTGAGTATTAATAAAGCTTTATTGAGCGTTCGAAACATTGATGAGGCTGAATGGACGAAGTTCCTAGCTCATTCGGCTGAGCATAATGCACCTATCAGAACGAATAACAACCTTGCCGATATGTACGACCCCGTGCATGCTTTGGAAATACTAAACAATGCTCAAGGTGAGGGTGGTCCACAGCCCTTACGTATCCGTCATCAAATCTTCCGCCAAGCAGTTCGTAATCGTCGTAGAGAACGTGCCGCAGCAGAAGCGGCTAATAACAATAATGATAATAACAATAATGATGATGCCGCTGCTAACGCCGCTGGGAATAATAATGTTCACCGTGTACAGGTGAGAGTCTTAGAAGGCGGGAGGAGGATTGCTCAGATGCTGCCTCGTAATCCTAACCCTCAACAACAACAACAACAACAACAACAACAGGTTCAAGGGCAACAGCAACCTCGACCTCGTGTAGGCCTTGTACAGTTGGTTAATGATCGGATTATCGCTCGAGCACAGGCTCAACAACAGGCTCAAGTTAATCAAGCGCAGCAATTACTTCGTAATGCACGTGCCGCTCCGTTCAATGTAGGAGTGGCCGGACAGGTAGGAGTGGCTGGACAAGGGGCTCCAAGGCGAATCGTTAGGGCAATTAGGCCACCACCAGCCGCTCCTGTCCGTAACGTTTTTGGTGAGGCAATACCACCTCGAGTCCTTGGAGGTAATGCACAGCCTCAAGGTATGGCACGGAGAATGATGGGTATTGATATGGGTGAGGTAGTGGCAAGGGCAGCGGGAGGACAGGATCATCAGAATGATATGCACGAGGACTCATCTTTTGACAGTCAAGAGACTATACCTTTTAGGATGCATTTTGATCCAGATGACAATATGTAGGTTGGTTTATCTGGTTGAGTATATATTAAGCAGGGCATCAAGCTTATGAGGATGAGAATGGCAACACGATGGGGACAAGTATTTTATGCAAATATGAAGGATAGAATCTTATATTACGAACGAAATTGATGAATGATCTAAGTTAACTACTCTTATGAAACCCATGCCAATGCATCTTTGAAAGTGGAAGAGCATATATTGATCACACCTTCATCCATTAACTTCCTAGAGTCGATTAGGTCGAGTTCGTCATCATCATCAACAGTAGAGAGTGGAAGGGAAAGAGACACAGCTGCATTGTTCCTGGTCATCATTCCAATACTATTCAAGACTTCCTGAAATGTTATGAATTGAGAATATTCCACACTTCTGATATATTTCAATACTAGTGTCTTCAAGGCGGAGGGATTGCTTTTGCACTCCATAGCAAAATCAACCAAAACTTGGAATACTTTTCCGTCTTTATCATCCATTTCATCAAAATGGCAATAAGTGCTTTGAGACATGCCTTGTTCTTTAAAAACATTGCAAATGTTGATAGACTGTCTTTTTCAAGCCAAAATCTTTCGGGGATATACAGTTCTATATTCTGCAGAGAGTAGCATTCGGAGAAAGATAACACCAATGGGACCTTGGTTGCTTCATTTGGGTCATAGTCACAATCTAACTCGTCATTCCCATATTCAAGAATCAATTTTAACCTTTGCAGCTGGTCGGATTGATATACAGTACCATTACGTATTCTCTCCTCTGCCACTTTCATTAATGCAAGTGCACAACGAGAAGAATAGTCAATGTCTAATTCCAAATCAAAGACGTTTGTTGTTGATAATATTGCATTGAAGAAATCATGTGATGCAGAATCTTGAGCAACTTGGACATCCATTTCTAATTCTTCATCTCTCTCCATGGGGGCACTGCCATTAATACTAACTTTTAGCACTTCGAGATTATCTTTTCTCTTTGATATGACAGGGGTTAAAGCTTTCAATAACTCAATACTGTAAAAGATACCCGGAACTTCATCTTCATCATTGGTAACTAAACCCATATTACTAACTGTTAATTCTTTTAACTTCTTGCAGCAACTTAAATTCTGACCAAATATACCAATTATTGTTTTCAGTGACTGATTATCATATAGACACTGCATCATTGTATTTAAATAAATGTCCAAACGCTCAAGATTGTGAGCTTGAGAAATGTATGTACAGAAGGTAGGGAAGCATACATCAATCATCTCTGCAATATCATCGTCAGTTACATGAGAAACCGATCCATTGCTAGCTTTGGCAATCGATGGAGGATATTGAATGTTCCGTAGTGATGGGAAATGAATACTATTTAGTGCCCAAGGCAGAAAATTAATTGCAGTTTCTCTTTTTGATATGAATTCGAAGTGAGATACCTTAACTTTCCGTGTGTGAGTATCAATAATCGTATCATGTAATGTCTTGCAAGTTTTAGACGATGCAATTGTATCCTCAAGAGTAAGGAACGGTTCAATAGATTGCCATAAAGTAATGATTGTGCCGAGAAGAGATGATTTACTGTTGCCTTGTTCTTCGTATGCAATTCTCAGCTCCTTTGATGGACACACCGCGGTGTCATTGCCCTCATCAGTGGTGGAACGCTTAGCTCTGGAGGTTAGATTCTCCATTGCAATAGTAATATATACCCTCCTCTTTCAATATATCTAAATTTCAAGGATACCAGTGAAGAGTATCCTTCTATTTCTCATTCAATATTGTCGCCGATACTATCAAACTACTACTATTCGAAAGAGCGTTAAAAACTGATTAAGATGATATGTTGACAGTATCGAACGTCCAAATTGACAAGAGTTATGTAGAGCATGAAAGCACTAATTGTTGTGGCTAAAGCAAAAATATAAAAGTGAGGATGGTGCGGAGTAAACAACGAAAAGTAAGTTGATGCTAAAGCATAAAGCAATGCACATACATTGAGCCTCCTCAAAGCATAGCATACTAGAGAACAATAGAACAATGTAACCAACGCTACGGCGTCTCCTAAGTTGCAAAAGTTGCAAGCACAATTCGTATATATCTCTAGTGACGCTATCATGTCGACAACGATGACGGCGATAACAACCTCTGTAAAAATCCCCCCATCAAATAATTTAGTCGAGAACCCTCGTACTCCTGTCGAGAACAATGATACCACCGGCAGTACTACTACATCTCCGATAATACGCAGTACATCAAAGTTGGGTATGTTTTCGGTAGTATCATCTCGAGATTCTCCAGTGTTGCAACGAGCAACATCGATGGATTATCTCGCCTCGCCCTCGTACTCTGCTGATGGCATCCTTAACAATATACCGTCTACACCCAGCCTTGAAAACTTGTCCCCTCCTATTTTGCAGAGAGCTTCCTCATCACCAAAACCATTACGATCTGCAATGTCCTCACGTACATTACATGAATCACTCCATCGTGGTTTATCCTCAAATGATACATTCTCAAAATCGGAAAATAATTTACTTAAACGAAATGTATCATTTACACAAGTTAAAATACGTGAATATGAACGTATCAGAGGAGTGAATTCTGACGTATATGGACCACCATTAAGTATTGGATGGAGGTATAATACCCCAACTGAATTAGATGTTAGTGAATATGAAGAAGCTAAAGGTGCACCTCGTAGTAGTGCAGAGTACTTAGTTCCTAAAAAGGTTCGAGAACGTATAATTAAAGAACATACCGATGATAATGGGAAGAAAGGGGATAGTAAGGCTAAAGAAATGATGGGATATTGGGATCAACCGGGACATATACCACGTAATCAACGTCGTCACTCCATAAGTTTCGGTACCAACCCAACTGCACAACAATTTAATAATGATAAGAAGAAAAAGTCAAAGGGTATGAAACACAAACTCAAAAAAATAATCAAGGAAAACAATCCCTTAACTAAAATACCACCGTACAAACAGCAAGAAGATCAATTATGGAATAATGCCCATCAAATTGCTATTGAAAAAGCGAAACGGTTAGAAGAGAGTATAATAAATGGTGATAAGCAAACATTGGATGTGAAAGATTTGTATAGTGTGGGTACACCGTTGAATAATGTTATGCCTAGTCGGAGGAATAGTGTCCCGATTGTTACCTTATTGCCTAGTTTGTTAGTAGGAGATGGGGATAGTGATGGGGTTGGTGGGGTTGATAAGAGAAGATGTAGTGCCCCAGCGGCGGTAGTACAACAACAGCAGCAACATTTATCTGCTCCACAATCTCGTATTGGTGCTGCTACTGACGACGAGAATCAAGTTGGACTGTCATTATCAATATCAGGTCATACCGAAACTGCCGAACCTACTAAGTCATCTGGTGAGGGGAAGAATAAAAAGATTGTGGCAACAGAAGAAGAAGATGGGGAAGAAAATGATACCGATGGCGATGATATTCGATTGGCACAATTGTTGTATGATGATGCTGTTATAACGGATGACCCCCCGCATCCTCCGGCAGCTTGATGAAGTGTATCAGGATACTGTACATATGATGCCAATTCTTACGAATGATGTGGAATAGTACTGTTAATTAATTTAGGATTAAGTTATACAGAAGCTGTGTTCAAGGCAAGGGACTGCAGATGGTTAGCAGCTCTCCTACTCAAGCTACTTCACGGGGTAATTACATGAACAATGTATTATTCTCTAAACCTATCCTATTAGTGCAGTGCATATTGCTAAGGCACACCTAAGAACGACTTCCTCCATGGCTAACACAGAAACCTCCCCTCCTCGGATATTTATTGCATCCAACATGTGTTTGCAAGTCGGCTTCATTGAATTCAGTTTTGCACCATGCTTGAGACAAACCCCTCCTTGCTTAGAATGGTTTGTACACCCCTCTTCTTTACACAAGTACACATGAACATAATCGCCATTTCCATTTCTTCGTCTTTTCTTCTTCCTCACGGAGCCGGCCCACCTTCCTGAAGTTGTTTCCGCTACTTCGAACTCTTCTTCTTGTTCCTTTGCCTTCCTCTTCGTTGAACTTCTTTTGGTTGGTGCCTTAACTAGAATATCTTTTATATCGGATGCCCAAAGGTCTTCGGCATCGCCATCCTCATAAACGACTTTGTAATACTTCTTCCTGGCATCTGTGATAGGCAGAGCAGAGAAATGTGAGATGTTGATATGCAAAATGTGGCTGTCCGTCTTCTTCATATGCATACGTAATTCACACTCACCAAAAGAGACAACAGAACCAGCAAAGGGTCTAATCTCACCGAGTTCCTCATCAAAGAATGATTTTGATACCTTGACACCGACATCATACACTTGAATGGTCTTTGCCGCGGGTAGCTTCTTATCCCCACCCTTTGCCAGTATTTCCTTAACTTCCAATTCATACAACATATCAGTATCCCCATCTTCATAGAGTATATGGTATACCTTTTTCTTGGCATCTAGGAGAGGATCATATGAGTACGCTGAATCGAGAAGGACAAATGATGAACACATCATATGCACAAATTTCACTAAACACTCACCATACCGTTCAATAGTACCAGCAAACGGTCTTATCTTGCCAATCTCTTCATCAAAGAACTTTTTTAACACTCTCGTGCCAACTTTATAAACTTGTTTATTATTAGTTGTCAACCATAACAATCCTCTATCCGCTTTATCCTTCTTAACATCTAATTCAACCTCTCTTAATCCACGATGGATCTGTTCTTCAATCTTTGTTAAATGTTGTTTCTTCTTCAACTTATTTGCAATTTTAGGGGGTAGTATGTTACATCCTTGTAACTTGCCTTGTTCATATGATATAACTTTAGATTCGGATACAAAGGAGTATGCTTGTGCACGATCTTCGAATTTAACTCCATACCAGAAGATTAGACGTGACATACTCCGTCCAGTCTCTTGAGCCTGTAGATGTATGAGAAGATGAAGAAGGTATATTATGGTTAGATGCAGCAAGAGGATGATGGGCAACACAACACACTCTCTAATTCACTCTCATAACCTAAACATAACTTATCCACAACCATCCTAACAGTCACAAACAACACATAACAAAACGTACCTGTTCAGCCAACTCAAACCAACAATCACGAACCGGTCCCTCCTCAACATCAAACGGTCCCAATTCTAATATAGGTAACCAACATCCTTTCTCTTTCCCTTTATTACTTCCATTACCTCCCCATTTACTAAAACCAATAGTACGAAAGTTAGTTTTAATATGATTGGGTATTAGTTGGAGTATTTGATTTTGATTGGTATTGGAGGTTGTTATATATGTAGTTGTTGTTGTTGAGGGTGATGATACGTTCGCAGTACTAATTGCTGAGTTTGTCTCATCTATACTATTGTCTATATTGTCATCAACATCCATATCACTACCACCGTTGTCAGCAGACAACTTCTTTTTCTCTAGCTTTCTAGCCTCCTTCTTTAATCTCTTACGCTCTTCCTTCTTCAATCGCTTCCTCTCTTCCTTTTCCAAACGTTTAGCAGCCTTCTTTTGAGCTTTTTTCATTGCCTTCTTTTCTGCTTTTTTGGTTGCTTTATCCTTCTTCTTCTTTGACTTTGGTTTAGGTGTATCGTCATTGGTTGGTGTACCGTTATCATTGGTTTGACGATCGAGTGATGTTGCTTCTTCTACTTGGGGCTGTTCATCTTCAGATATCGAATCTCCTTCTTCTTTTGATACCATTGATACCAGTGATCGTATAATAGATGCCATTGTTTGTTTGTTCTATATAGTTAGTGTGTGATTGGTGCTACGAAAAGACAATATTTTTTTAGGTTTGATGGTTGTGGGTTGGTTTGGTATATCTTCAGCTACGTCGACCGACCGGCGGCGAGAGTCTTATATCGAACTAAATATTGAGGCGCTTATAACTGTATATGGTCTCTTCTTATTCGATTATACAACCGACTCCAGTCCGCTGTCCGCTAATAACAACTAACATACAACACAAACACATTTACTGCGTGGGCTAGCCCTCTAGGGGCCTTCGGGCTCAATGTATTCCCCCCTAAAGTAGGTGGAATTTATGAGTAGACTACGCAACTTTAATATATCGATAGCAGTATCGATATACTACACATCCGTATACCGTCAGCATACTCAGTAACTCAGTTTTTAACGCTCTTTCAATTCAGCGTAGTTTCATCGTGTGAAAGTGAGTAGTCATTAAGCTACCTAAAGATGTCGAAAGATTATGTCTATTTTGTTCAATATTGATCAGCCACTCTATATCGTTGCTTGATAGTATGTTGTAACAAAGCCGGATATCACGGGATATTGTAATTTACATTCTATATCATATGATATAGCTCCCTTGTATATGTCTGTATATTCATAGCGGAGTGCATGGTTGTTGTATAATAAACACTTTTTGGTTGTTTCTTTTTTTATACCAATTTTTGATCACATCTTATGTCTACTGTATTGCAAATCTCTCGACTAACACATATATCACCACTTTAACCTCTGCCTTGATCCCTTTTTAGCACTATATTAGAGAGGATTTCTGGTTGTGCCTAGAAAGGCAGCGGATACACGTCAGCCACTGAGGCAATAAACAAAATCTCAAGCCCAAAATCTCAACTCATTCACATATTCACAATGGCATACTACCGACGATTACGATGGGTAATCCTAGCCTTACTAATAGCAACAACATTCTTCCTAGCATCATTTAATGCCACATTGCGTTATATCGTCGATCAACGACGTGAGTTGCATGCCAAGAATAAAGTTGGTAACTCTCACAATAACAATAAGGTTAAGGAAAGAGATGCCAATAAAAAGAAGGTCTATACATATGACGAAATCGACAAGGAATCATTCGGTGGTGTTAAACAACCAGATGGTACATATGAATTTGGTAGTCAAACTGCTGAACGTGCCGCACAACTAAAAGAAGCACAAGATAATGAAGAATTAGCACAAGCAATACACACTGCTGAACAACTTAAGAAAAAGGAACGTCAAAATCCAACATTGAATAAATATCATACTACATCACGTCCAATTAATAATATGGAATTACCAAGTTTAGTTAGTTATAATCGTCAATCGAATTTACATTCCACACCTGACACAAACGACATTGCCTTGGCGGCTGATGTGCACTATGGAAAGTTTATTCGAATGACATCGAGTAACTTTAATCAATTGATTAATGGTGGTAATGCATTACCACATCCTGTTCATTCTGGTATGTATATTAATCAAGAGATTGAAAATGGTAAGAACAATGATGGTGGAAGAGGTGATGCATTTGTGAAAGTTGATAATAGCAAATTAAAACGGTATAAAAAGAAGCGTAGTAGGAGTAGACAGATGAAGCGGGGTGGTAAGAATAGTAACAAGGCAGTGGTGGAAGAAGATCCTCGTTCGATTGTAGAATATATGTACAATTGGTATATTAAATATATGTACAATGTGTATGTCAATACATTGGATTATTTATATGAAGTGTTGGGTGTTGAATTTGATGATGAGCAGGTGGTATCCACTGAGGGTGGTACAGTTGACGGCAGTGCCGAGGGTGCCACAACACATTATGATGATGAGGATCAATTCTCATGGAGTGATACAAAGGTTGGTAGTCAACTAATTTGGATTTATGGCAAACTGATTAGTTTATGGTCAAGACAGCAGAAGGTTACGCCGTCGTCTCCACCAACAACAACCTCGTCTCCTGAAAGTGAAAGTAGTGATACTAGCGCCACATCCTCCTCAACAACTTCTATATTATCCAAACAAGACATGATGGCAAGAGAGGGATTATTCCATTTAGAAAAGGCAGCGGAGTTAGGACATGCCGAGGCACAACGTGTCGTTGCCAACTCACTAGCCTCGGGTATACTTCCCATTTCGGATCATTCACTTATGCATCGTTTAGCCGAGTGGGAATATATCAATCAAGATGAGAATGGCAGTGGAAATACTAAGAATTGGACATCTATATTATTACAAAGTGAAATACAAGTACCAGATGATTTCTCCTCGGGTGGGGAACAATTATCACGTGCTATACTGCTATGGCATTTATCAGCCATGGATGGTAATGTCGAGTCAGCCATGGCACTTGGTTATCGTCATGTCTTCTCTGCCACGGGAGGATCGACACGATTATCAGATTTGGTAGATGATAAAATGATGGCTGCCGGATATCATCCGTTACATGGCGGGACAATTGGTCAAGGCGGTGGTAGTGCGGCTACGGGCTCGTCAAGTCACTATGGTGTGTTGGGGACATGTCAGACGGCCTTGGCATATTATGAGGCTGCCGCCAATGGTGTTATGGATGAGTTGGAAAGTGGTCCGACAAAGGGCAAGGTGGTAAGTTGTGTCTGACATGTGTGTATTATTGATATGTTCGCCTATTATCTTCTGCTAATCTAATATGCACACATCTTATGTCACACTTTCACCCAACCCTCAATCCCTTATAAGAATCCACCAATTGACGAGCACCGTCTAGCCGAGATATTCATGCACGGCGGAGCGTCTGTATCATTAGATGCCAATAACAAACCAGATGAGCTTGAGGAGGCACTGCAGTACTATCGAATGCTAGCCTCACGAAGTCGATCTCCCGAACCTGACTTAACTGCAGCCTTTACCATTGCCAACTTTTATTATAATGGATATCGAGGTGTGAAACAAGATCTACGATTGGCATTAAAGTATTATGAGATATGTGGTGATTATAACCATTGGGAAGGTGGAGGAGTAGCTGGTTTGATGCATGTTTGGGGTATTGGTATGTCGTTGGAAGAACGAGATTTAGGCAAGGCTTATGCCTACTTTGATCAAGGTACGCCGGGTGGCCTAGACTCATGCTTTGATAGGTTGAGAAGGAAAAAGAAGAATAAGAATTCAGATTCGGAAGTTAGTCTTTGTGATAGATATAGTATCAATGGCATGGGATATCTTCACTTGCTTGGTGTGGAAGGTCTCGTTGATAGAGATGTGAACATTGCTCGACGGTGGTTCGAACTGGGTAAAGACATGGGGGATGCCGAGGCTAGTTACTCCTATGCCATGCTTCGCCTTGGTTGGATGGTGACGGAAGTGGAAGGCCTTCCAAAGGGAGTACCAACCTGGACGGCTCCTTCTCCTACCTCCACCAACACTAGAAAACGAAAGACGGCATTTGATCAAAGTTACCTTGTCCATCGTTTGGCACCAGTAGACGACACGCCCGTTGACAAATACAAGGGTCCATCGGCATCTGACTATAGTGTTGCTCTCCAGCAGCTCCAACAGGCTGCGGCAAAGGGACATCTCCAAGCCAAACACAAGCTGGGAATGTTCTACACGGCAGGTGCTAACATACCCAAGAAGCATAGCAACTCCAAGGTGGTGACACAATCCTGTTCTAACGCTCTGAGGTATTTCAAGATGATTGCCGATAGTGGACATACCATCTCAAGACGGAACCGTGCTGCATGGAAACAATACAATGCCGGAGACTACGAGTCATCCTTGAGGAACTATCTATCAAGTGCAGAGACGGGTAGTGTAATTGGGCAAGTCAATTCAGCCTTCTTACTCGAGCAGGGATACTGCTTGGGAATGACAGTCAAGGCGTGTACACATGCAAGCATCCGATTATGGAGGGCTGCCGCTCGTCAGGGTAACTTGGAAGCATGTTTACGTGTCGGTGACTTCTATTACTATGGGCGTATGAAGAAGTCTCGTACCGGACTTCGAGCCACGCCGCCTCCATCCAAGGATGACAAGAAGAGTGGAGACGAAGCCACATTGTATGATCGGGAAGCATACTTGAAATCATTAGAGGCAAAGGCATTCTACTTCATCCCTGGCCCGTATAGATGGACACGTTATATACTTTATCCAGAAGAGCTATTTGACGTGACATACAAGTATGTATCTCAATCAGTACGAGATCTTTGGAAGCACATAACATCTGATGAATCAACCGAAGAGGAAACGATAGACACACAACATCTACAAGATGCGTGTTCAGACGAGGAGGGAACATGTGCTCCAGATTGGGACAAAGAAGAAGACGTCGACGGGGAGAAAGATGATGACGATGAAGAGTTTGAACATATGGCCATTGCAGCTCAATACTACCGCAAGGCGGCAGAGGAACACAAGTCAGCAAGAGCCAACTTCAACCTTGCCTTTATGCATGAGTGGGGAATGGGTTTGACACAAGACTTTCCACTTGCCAAGAGACATTATGATTTGGCAGGAGAGAACAATTCCAACATGGCGGCGGTTATTGCCTTGTACACCATGAAGATACATCAAAAGATTGTCAGATTTCGAATGTTGTTAAAGGAATACGGTGAGGACTAGATATGATGTTCCGTCGTGCTTCACGTCTAACCCTAATCTCATAGTTTATCCATTGATTCTCCTCATTCTATGAAAAGCTGAAACTGGCTCGATATCAAATCCAACGAGTGTAAAAGAAACCCAAGATAGTAAAGCTACCACTGACTCTCAACCGGCAGCTGATACTCATGTCAAGGAAGTGAAAAAGCAAAGGTATGCCGTAGGTGTGAAAGTTAAGAAAATGTTTTATGTGGACGGCATTGGAGACCTATATGACGGTCATATAGAATCATACGACAAAGATACACATACATATCATATTCTTTACGACGATGGAGATGAGGAGGATTTGTCGGAGGCTGAAGTAGATGCCATTGTTGATTTATATGATTGAGGTATAAAGGATTAACAGTAGTAGAGAAAGAAGCTAGGTCTAGATATAAGATATAATAAGATTAATGCCTTTGCCACAACTGAGCATGTACTCTCGTCTCGAGACTCTTTTTGATATAAATTTCTAGGATAATGAATGAGCTTCGTTACCACTGAGTACCCAAGATTCACATCGGCCCGCTTCACATCATAGGAACTCATCCAACATCTGCCAGTCATAACCCCCATGGCTATATTACTTACACTGTAGGTAGATTGAAGTGCGACATCTTGGTTAGTGCCGATCGGTGCTCACTCTACGACTACGATCAATTACTGCCCTTTTAAAAGTGCCCCTTCGTACCCAATTTTGTTGCATAATTTAATTAATAGGTAAGTACAATAAGTATATGCACCCATAGTTGTTCAACAATAATAAAAACACAACATACTGAATCATGTCGGAACCATTTATTGGTGAAATTAAAGCAGTCGGCTTTAACTTTTGCCCTCGTGGCTGGGCAGAAGCAGATGGCCAGTTACTTGCAATCGCCCAGAATCAGGCACTATTCTCGCTTTATGGCACAATATATGGTGGGGATGGGCGAACAACATTTGCTTTGCCTGATCTTAGAGGACGAGTTCCTATTCACGAAGGTAGTACTGGGCCTGGTCTTAGCACTTATGCTCAGGGATCGAAAGGTGGTTCTGAAATGATTAGCAATAGCATCACTTTGCAACAGGATAACCTTCCTGACGTTATCTCTGCATCGGCATCAGCAACTATCGAGGGAATCACAGCATCTCTCTCAGATGGTGCAATTAGTGGTTCATTTGATGGTAATGGTGATCATTATCATACAGTAAATGACCATACCCATCCGTTTACATATGATTCGTTCACATTCCCTGATGCTGACGCTGGCGTCCCATTCGGAAATGTGCGAGGACTAAAGGGTAAGACGACTACTGCTATTGATAATGTTGGAGGCAGCCTACGAGGATTAAAAGAGAAGGAGAAGGAGAACCAAGGTCTGAAAGATTTGCGAGCACAACTTGATGATCTACAAGCACAGCTTGATGCGATCATTGCAGGTGGTGGTGTTGTGGGTCCTCAAGGTAAGATATGATCTTTCTTATCCGCCTTTTGATTCTGATCTATTCTGATACTGATATACATATACTCGTCTTTTTGTAGGAGAAAAGGGCGATAAAGGAGATACGGGCGATAAAGGAGACACGGGCGATACTGGTAAGCTTACCCAATCTTAACCTCTGTTGCACCAATCAACCACTGCTGATCTGATATGTTGCCTGCTGCTAATAATACATTATCTTGTTTGTTTCTTTCCTTAGGCGCAACGGGCCTTCAAGGTAATTGTAATTGATATATCGTACCCCCTTATTGATATGCCGCCTTATCACTTCTCATTATCTTTTCTTGTTATGAAATAACTCATAGGATTAAAGGGTGATAAAGGAGACACGGGCGATACTGGTAAGCTTACCCAATCTTAACCTCTGTTGCAATCAACCACCGCTGATCTGATATGTTGCCTGCTGCTAATAATACATTATCTTGTTTGTTTCTTTCCTTAGGCGCAACGGGCCTTCAAGGTAATTGTAATTGATATATCGTACCCCCTATTGATATGCCGCCTTATCACTTCTCATTATCTTTTCTTGTTATGAAATAACTCATAGGATTAAAGGGTGATAAAGGAGACACGGGCGATACTGGTAAGCTTACCCAATCTTAACCTCTGTTGCAATCAACCACCGCTGATCTGATATGTTGCCTGCTGCTAATAATACATTATCTTGTTTGTTTCTTTCCTTAGGCGCAACGGGCCCTCAAGGTAATTGTAATTGATTATCGTACCCCCTTATCGATATGCCGCCTTATCACTTCTCATTATCTTTTCTTGTTATGAAATAACTCATAGGATTAAAGGGTGATAAAGGAGACACGGGCGATACTGGTAAGCTTACCCAATCTTAACCTCTGTTGCAATCAACCACCGCTGATCTGATATGTTGCCTGCTGCTAATAATACATTATCTTGTTTGTTTCTTTCCTTAGGCGCAACGGGCCCTCAAGGTAATTGTAATTGATTATCGTACCCCCTTATCGATATGCCGGCTTATCACTTCTCATTATCTTCTTCTTGTTGTTAAATAACTCGTAGGATTAAAGGGCGATAAAGGAGACGATGGTGTTGATGGCAAAGATGGAGCAGTTTGTTCTGTGGTAGATACGGAAGCCTCAGGTGTAACTGGAGATGGAGGTCAACAGAATACATCAACCGAGTCTGTGGACATGGGCACCTTCACCGGTTCTGTCAATGATCTTACTGTAGATGTTGATGTATCCGGTGCTACTGTTGATGTTACCGTCCAAGGAGGAACAGCTGCGCCCATCCAGGTTCAAACTGATGTTAGGCAGCCTTACCTCACAGTGAAATACTGTGTTGCTCTTGTAGGAATCTTCCCATCTCGTTCTTAGATGTTAGAGAGGTTTCGATGTATGTTGATGACGACGGTTAGTCAATTGAGAACAAGATCTATACTCTCATTAGGTAAATGATTCTTATTTCTATCACTGCTACATAACCTATCCCTACTGCCAGGTTCTTCCCCGCAACTACTTTCATCCCCATCATATTCTTCTTTAGATCTGGACCGTCTCACTTTCTTCTTCTTCTTCTGTTTTACCATTGACAACTTGAGCAACTGGAACATCATCTGCACAAATAGCCGGCATCTTTTCATCCTCGTCACCTCCAACTTGCTGTGCTTTGATACACTCTTCTTCATCATCCGTATCCGCTTCATCAGGTGTCTTACGCTTCCTCTTGGCACCACCATGACGACAACACAATCCCAATCTCTGGCTTTGGTTGTTGCAACCCTCAACACTACAAGTACGTAACTTGGCACCATGTGAACGACAAACACCACCAACCTGTGCATACTTGGTACAACCCTCCTCTTTACAAATCGTTTGTTTGGCACCATGACGCATACAAACACCCGCCTTTACTGCCTTATTCGTACATCCCTCTTCTTTACACTTTTTAGATTTACCACCATGTCCGACACAATATCCACCGGCAAGTTGATTTATATGATTGAGGTATAAAGGATTAGGCAGTAGAGAATCTAGATTCTAGATTAGAATAGTAAATTAGCCTTTTCATAAAGCCAATAAAAAATTCATCTACTCCTCTACATTACTTCTTATGAATATCTCGATGTGTAAGGACTCTCATACCCCATGCCCCCTCTCATTCTGGTAGGATCGATCCATTATAATGAACTTCTACATTTGGAGGACGAATACGCTGAATAATTCGTCGAAATATACCATCATTCATACCTTGTGGCCGAACAGCTTGAACAGCTCTTCTTTGAGGCGGAACTATATCATTGTTATCGACAACGGCAGCTTCTTGATGTTGTTGAGGTTGTTGTAATTGATCTTGCTGAGGCATTACATCATTATTGTTATTATTATCGGCATCTTCAGGTTGTACTGCATCAGGTGGCTGTACTTCAGCTTGTTGAGGTGGCATTGCAACTTCCTCGTCGTTCTGTGCCATCCTTTCTCTGTCTACGGCGGCTTGAGCCTGAGCATCACGTTCACGACGAATATCAATTAGAGCAACACGAAATGGTTCTCTTTCCCCATTCTCCTGCACTGGTAAAGGAATATCTCGTGCCTCTCCTGCCTCTCGTGCCTGCTGTATTAGTTCAGGGAGAGGTTGCACTCTCGGCCTTACCACAACAGCTGCTAACTGCGGTAACTGCTGATTATCGGCATTGGATTCGGTACGATGAGCCTTGGTAAATGCCACGAACTCATCCTCATTACAATTACGAACACTCAAGAGCGTTTGTTTAACACCTAGTACGCTGGAGGCGAGCTCAAATCCGATATGAAGATCTCCTGGTGTATCTAATGACCAATTATCTAATGATGATAATTCAAACCTGATATTATAACTAGTGGTTTCAAATCGAGATGAAGGAGAAGTGGAGCAACGATGTATAACTAATGTCTGCTCATCTGCATCGTATTGCAATGCAATTAAAGTTTCTTCCCTGGTATTAGGTTCGATGATGTCCTTCCGTTCTACCCATATATTTGATGAATCTTCACCTGTTTGATTGGTGCAGATAATCCCAATAGAACCAACTATCTGTGCAGGAGAAAAGAGACGACAGATGACTCTAGTAATCCCAGTACTTGGCAGCTGTAACTTTGAAGCAATAACCACGGGAGACGGGGACTCAATGGGATTTGTAACTAAAACAGTACCACCTCTAATCATCAATCCAACAGTAGGAGAAGGGACAAGATTGTCTTCTACCTTGCTATATGTCTGACCAAATGAAAACTTATCTTCACTTCTCATATTGATAAACTTCGTCACGATATCCTTATCCCCGTCTTCCCCTTTCATTTGAAACCCAAAGTAATAAGTCTCCTCAATAATCTTTTCGATGTAATGATATACACCCACCCAAGATTTCTCATCATCGGGTGCCTTTAATCCAAAGTTGTTTGTACCCTCGAAGTATGTCCATTCTTTGTTACTACCAAACCTCTTTCGTGTTGTGATTATAATCGGTCCAGTGAGGAGATCATTATTAACACTCTCCACCTTACCTTTAGCTACTTGTTCCGCAATTGTGCACCTTTAATATGTGTAAAAGAATGAGGGATGAGCATAGGCATGGTTGTGCAAGGTTGATGATGGGATAAACTTACATTGCTGAACAAGTTGTATAAAGATTCGTCAAATCAGAGCCACACAGGTAACTGACAATATTCACCAATCCATCCTCTGGTAATAGATTGATAGGACTACTGCCAAATGTACGTGTTCGTTTAAACTCAACGATGTCACTTTGTACCAACCTAGTCTCACAATGGAATCTTCTACAAACAAAATCATGACGTATCCATGGAGAACTCTGTTCCAAGCAACTAATACAAACTCTTGTCATACGAGGCATATTCCCCTGAGACATTATATTTTTTGAATTGTACATCTCCATCTCTGAAAAGTCTGACATCTTACGACATTCAATACATCCCAGGTTGGTACATTCACAATTGTCTGTACATTCTAGAAGTTCAACTCCGCAATTTTCATCACATGCAATCATACCGCAGATGCCACAGCTACGGATGCGCCCTATACCAATATCATCGTTAATACATCGTTCACATACTCGTATCTATATGTAAGATATACAAGAGAGGTTGTATATTGTTATATAAGATTGGTGATGTATTGCAATTCCAAAAGGGGAGAGGCAAAATGAATTGTCATTGCATTGCAATTAAACTTACAGAATACGGCCAATAATCATCCGAATCAGGAGAAGTATTACCAAAACACGTGCATGTTCTCATTGCCGATATATTAGGAGGTCTAACCATTGAATTCTCATTGTAATTACCACGTCCCTCAATCTCGACAGCATGATGAAATCCTTCCGTGTTTCGCTTGTTTGATCCGCAGATGTGACAAGCTCCTGACTCATTCAGTTTGTCTATATTTTGACAACGCTTCTGTTCTAGATATTCGTGTAGTGGCATGATACAATGACAATAAACAACATCTCTATTGCCATCAAAAACTTAGCAATCTATCTCTCAACTACAAAAGGAGAGAAAAATGACAAAATTGAAATTGGCGAGCAAACGCTCCGCTCTAGAGAGTGATGATAGAGTGATGATGAGGGATGAGGAAGAAGTGCTATGTGTTGCCTATATAGTTCTCCTAGTAATATCCTACGCTATTATCCAAACAAATCTTTATAGTGTTTACTAATCACCTATCTTCCGTAGTACTCCGACGATTAGCTCAAACTTTAACATATCTTTGAGTATCTTTTTGAGTTATCATCTACGAACTATTTGGTTGGTTACCAACCTATCTACCCACATATCATCCGCCATCATACTATCGGGGCGTTTTTTCTACTGTCAATATTGATATTATACGGCAATTTATTTTATAGTTGATTTGGTAGTATCTTACCTACGAATGAAGTATAGGTGAACAGAGATTAGTATATCAATTGCAAAATCATATATGTATTATGAACACATCAGATACAACAAATACATGTGCCAATTGTGGCAAGGAAGGAAGTGATGTTACCAATACATGCAATAAGTGCAAGTTGGTTATGTATTGCAATGCCGCATGTAAGAAGAAACATCGGCATAAGCACAAGAAGGCATGTGAGGAACATGTCAAACGTGCCGCTGAGCGTGAGGCTAAGTTACATGATGAGCAATTATTCAAACAACCTCCACCACAATTCGAAGACTGCCCGATCTGCTTCCTACAAATGCCACATCTTGATACGGGACGGACATATATGGATTGTTGTGGGAAATTCATATGCAACGGATGTGTATATGCATTTCAATCAAGAGTTACTAAACAAGAGCATGATGTATGTCCATTTTGTAGAACTCCACCCTCTAAATCAGATGAGGAGTATATTAAAAGAGTGCAGCAACGTATTGAGCTAAATGATTCAGAAGCAATCTACGATATGGGTTGTAGATATGCTCATGGACGGTATAACTTACCACAAGATCAAGCAAAGGCTATGGAACTTTGGCATCAGGCAGGGGAGCTTGGTAGTTCTGAAGCATATTATAACATTGGCCATGCTTATAGGCATGGTGAGGGTGTGGAAAGGGATGATACAAAAGCTAAATATTACTATGAGTTAGCAGCTATTAAAGGAGATCCATTTGCAAGAAATACTCTCTGTCTAATTGAAGTGGAGGCAGGCAATATGGACAGGTCGCTGAAGCACTGGATGATTGCAGTGAAGGGTGGTAATTCTAACTCTTTGGAAAATATCAAATTTATGTATATGCACGGAGATGCAACAAAAGATGATTACAACAAATCGTTACAAGCTCGCCAGGCATATCTAGACGAGATTAAGAGTGATCAGAGGGACGAAGCTGCGGCTGATGATGATTGCAAATACTATTAATTATGAGTCTGCCTTGCAGCATCGTATAGAACCATGTGCCAGAAGTAGAAGTAGAAGAGGAGAAGCAGAGTTCAGTGATTTCTTTGTCAGACTTGATCAAAAGCAGATGTTATCCCTCTATTTTAGTGTGAAGAGAAGAGTAATATCAATATCAAGGGGGCTCTAGTACAAGGTCAGAAGTCATCACAAACTAAACTAATATGTCCAACGACGAGATGGTCTAGAAGCAATGTATCTCAGGTGAACACGGCATCTATTAGGTCTAGATGTTTGTACTTGTACGAGTCTTGGTCTAATAATATGTCACATTTGCCCGTGTATACACATAGGAATAGATAAATTTCAAATACTACGCTTATCTTACCTCTTTCCCACATTGCTATAATAGGCAAGAGTTAACCCTTGAATATGAGATATTTATCGTCGTCATCCCGGCGAAGTTTGTCGTCCGGTATTCACTCACTTCTCCCTAAAGCAAAAGTTGAAATCAGCAGAATTTCTCTCTAGCAAGCCCAACAACTGCTCACTGTAAGTAATCGCACTAGTGATGAGTGTATGAAATCAAATCAAGACCACCAAAAATGCAGAGTACAGTGCAATAGTGGAGTGTTTTGCTGAGTGCACGAACGCAGTGAGTGCACTTGCAAAACACGAAAATATGCACTTTGTACTCTGCATTTTGGTGGTCGAGATTTGATTTCATGCACGAATTACGTGTGTAATTGCGAGTGTGTCCCCACTCGATGGAGTACAAACGTGCTCTCAGTAAGTGTATCGTACAAGCATTCGGATAAACTTACATCATATATGGTTCAATTTAGCTCTTCTGACCCTGAGTGCAAATTCATACAAAACCAATTTGAGCACTAAAAGGTGCTGGAGTAGCTATTTCTTGCACTAGATGCATTGTACTCTGCACCGTGCAGATCTAAAAGTGGTGTGTTTGTACTCGCACTGAGAGCGCTTGTACTCCATTGAGTGGGGACACAATAATAACAAATGCAATAAAGCAAAACAATAATGGGGTTCAATGGTATAATATGGTGGCGTAAAAAGCCCCAAAAGAAGAAGAAGAAGAAGTCCAAACCTAAAAAGGTTAAAGTATTCTGGCATAAAGATCCAATATCAATAGACAGCTCTGAGGAAAGTAGAGAATTAGACACATCATTAACCGATGCTGCATTTAACTTGTGTTCGTTGAAAGATCCACCCTCGACATATAAACGAGCTAGTACCGCAACCACATTTGGAACTTCCTCAACAACTTTAGATACGCCGCTCGATACACCGCCCGATAGTAGCTGTATATACTGCGGGGTACATTACAATACTGAATTATCACTCGTTTCACATGTCCGTTCCTCGGTACTAAATTTTGATGTAGATATAGACGGCTTAGGAGAAGGACAGCATATTAGACCACGAAGTGACGTCTTACATGCCATTGATACATTTTGTATTTCACGACATTGGATGGAACATATCGGTCCCGAGAAGGGTGACATATTACTAAGTGCGTTACGACAATGTATGTTTCGTAAACGGGCTTTACTTTGTACTTCTTGGGATTATTATCAAGGTCAAAATACACCCCAAGAAGATAACAATTTTGGACAATTTATAGCAGTAGAATTAGGAACATACTGCGGCTACGCCTCAATATTAATGGGACGTCTCATGCATCAAACCAAAAATGCAATTATGGATACACATTTATTTTCATTAGAATTAAATACAGATTATATAGATATAGCCACTGAAATGATATCAATGGCAGGTATGGACGATGTTATTAGTGTTCATCAAGTTAGTAGATATAATAATAATCCTGGATGGGAATTGGATACTGATTTAGTTTGTGTACTCAAGGGTGCTATTACTGAACGGTATGGCAAACATCAATACGAGGATACAAAGGCATCGCCCAAGATTGATTTCCTATTTATCGATCATGACAAGGATGCATACCTATCAGATTTAATTAAATTACAAAATGCCGGATTAATAGGCAAGGGTACAAAAGTCGTTGCTGATGATGTATTATTTGTTGATATTGAAGATTATGTAGTATACATACAACAACTTAAGAATGATGGGATTGTTAAGACCAAGACAGTACCGTGTAAGGCTGTTGAATATTGTGGCGAAAGGGAGGCATTAGATATGAGTGCCTATCAGGATGGATTAGAGATTACTGATTATTTAGAGGATCCGCCAGTTGATTGATTTGGGGTTGGGGATTGGGTGAGTTAGTTTAGTTATTAGTTTTGGGGATTGAGGTTATGTTTGTTGATCTTATCCTGTGACTAACCCCCACCCTCCCTATCTACCTTTCCAATATGATAGACCTTAATCTACCTCAATCCACTCCACAGACCCCAAGACGAGACCTTGAGATGCAGCCCATAACGAGTCCTCAAGCATCGTACCCTCTCAAGAAGATGGGGGTGCATAAGGTTTCATGGGGAATGTTTCCCTAATTCCTTCACTGCGGTGCCGATGCCGCCCCTAATTACAGCTAGAGATTGCAGCGTCGAATTCTCCGCCAAGCTAGGATAGGTGCCTAGAGGTCTAGACGTATTGCAGGGATGGGGAATGGGATTGTCCGCATACACTTATATTGGTCAGTGGGAAAAGGGAATGCATGATAGAGAACAATTTACCCAAATCTTAAAACCCATAAAAGAGAGATGTTTATGAAGTGACAGTAGACGAAGAAGCCTTGTCAGTAAACAATGTTTAATTTGAATTACTTCCACTTCTGGCTGCAGCCGCTTCATTCCTCTGATCACTCTTAACCTCATCTAAATATGCTTGGTATAAGCTTAATGCTTTGGCATAATCATCTTTTGTTGCTGCATGTCCATATCCGTACATTTTTTTAATGCACTCCAAAGACGTAGAACACCCATCCCTTACTGCAATCATCCAATGTTTCAGTGCCCTCCTCATATTACCTGCCTTCGCCTCGACCAATCCTAGAATGTTCCTTGCTGTTATATCTCCTCTCATGGCTGCTAACTCCCAATAATATATCGCTTTCTTTTCGTCCCTTTCCACACCTGTACCCTGCCTATACATTTGAGCAATATTAAAATATGATTGAGCATAACCTAGTTGTGCTGCTCGTTGATAGAACTCTAATGCCTTAGCGTAGTTTTGAGGTAACCCATATCGTCCTTCAAAATAGAAAAATCCAAGATCACAGATAGCACTGGCGTCATTCATCTCCACATGGTACTTGTATCTTTTAATAATCTCCTCGTGAGTTGAAGGGGGTGGAGTTCTGCAAAATGGACATATATCATCCTCTTCCTTAACAGCCCTCGTTTGAACAGCATAGTCACACCCACAGCATATAACTTTTCCACAACATGACTTGTAAGTCCGCCCCGTAACTAGCGATGGTAGTCGTATCATACAGATTGGACAATCTTCTTTAGGTGGAGGTAGTTTGAATAATTTTTCATCATGTAATTCAGCTACTCGCCTTTCACATGCTTTCTTATGCTTATGCCGGTGTCTCTTTTTACATGCGGCATTGCAATACATTACCGACTTACATTTGTTGCATGTGTTCGTAACCTCACTACCCTCCTTGCCACAATTGGCACATACGTTTCCTACTGCTTTGTTATCCTTGATGTTTAGTAGTCGGAGGTAGCCAATGGCATCTGACAAATCATCAGTTGATTTTGATGCAGCGTCTTTGCAATTATCTGATGTGCTCATTTTTCTTTACTCCAAGCTTTCCCTAATACCACGATATTATATACTGATACCGCTACCAATTAGCATATTGCAATGTCCCCTTCACATTTATCTGATGTGTTCATACCTAGTGGTTTTGCAATTGATTTAACTATCCTCTCTAGTAGGTAAAATACTACCAAATCCACTATAAGATAAATTGCCGTATAATGTCGATATTGACAGTAGAATAAACACTCCGAGTATGATGGCATATGATAAGCTTGGGTAGATAGGTTGTAACCAACCAAAAGTTACTCGAATGATAACTCAAAAGATACCTCGAGAGAAGATATGTTTAATATTGAGCTCGCCGTCGGTGTACTACGGAAGATAGGTGAATGGTAAACAGTACAAAGACCTATTTTGGGTAAGAGCGGAGGATATTACTAGGTGAATATATATGTAGGCAACATACACAAAGCACTTCTCACCTCCTCACTAACTCTATAGAGAGAGTGGCGTTTGCTCGCCAATTTCATTTTTGTCATTTTTTCGTAGAGGGCAGGGGGAGATGGCAATATGAGGCCTTGTATATTGATCTCTTATCATGCCACTACACGGAAACCTTATCTGAGCACCACACTTCACACCACCGCAAATGCCGCACGGCAACCTTATGTCCCTCGAGAATGCCGGGGCACGTGTGAAGAAGGGAAGGAGAACATGAGACCATTTGCTGCACCCTTGGTTGGACAAGTTGTTGCACCAACCCTCTTCCCTCCTTAGGAACCCTTCAGCCAACATAAACCTAGTGGTATATTAGACACCTTACTTAATTTAAATCACATACCCATATATCCAAAATTACTTCCCCGCTACTCTTCTAATCTTTTTAAAGCTGCCGCTATATCCCTCTGATCACTCTTAACCTCAACTAAATATGCTTGGTATAAGCTTAATGCTCTGGCGTAATCACCTTTAGTCGCTCGTCCATACCCGTACAATTGTTTGATGCTATCCAAAGAATTAGGACACCCACCCTCAGATGAAAGCATCCAATGCTTAAATGCCCTATCCATACTCCCTGCTCGATACTCAATACATCCAAGGTTATACCGCGCCTCTGGATCTCCTCTAATAGCCGCCAACTCAAAGTAATGTTTAGCCTTCTTTTCATCCGCTACCACACCATTGCCTCTCAGATAAGCAGTAGCAATGTTGTAGTATGCCGTGGCATCACCTAGCTCTGCTGCAGCCTTCTGCCAAAGTTCTAATGCCTTGTTATAGTTTTGTGGTAATCCAAATTTGCTTTCAGAGTAGAAACATCCTAAACTGCAGATAGATTTGGGATCATTGAGCTCCGCACGTTTCTCATATCTTTCGATCGTCACATCATCTTCGTCAGACGTCAGAACACGGCAAAAGGGACAAAGAGAATCACCCTTCTTTTTCCTGGCTGCTCTCATTTGAACTGCATATATGCAACCATTGCAAATCTCTTTTCCACAACATGCCATGTACGCTCTCTCCGGAGTAAGTGATGGTAATCTTATCATACAGATAGGACAATCGTCCACAGGCGGTGATTGTTTGAATAATTCTTCCTCGTGTAACTCGTTCAGCAGCACGTTTGAGATGTTCCTCACACTCTTTCTTATGCTTGTGCCGATGTCTTTTCTTACATGCTGCATTGCAATACATGACCATCTTACATTTATTGCATGTATTCATAACATCACTACCCTCCTTGCCACAATTAGCACACGTATTTGTTGTATCTGATGTGTTCATAATGTATGTTTTGCAATTGATATAACTTCTTCTTCTTCTTCTCACCTACTATTTTCCATTCGTAGACAAGATACTACCAAATCCGCTATAAGATTAATTGCCGTATAATATCAATATTGACAGTTGAATAAACGCTCCGATAGTATGATGGCAGTATGAGATAGATAATAGATTGTATCACCAACAAAATAAATGTTCAAAAGAGTATGATAACTCAAAGATACCTCGAGAGAAGATGTTTTAAAGTTTGAGCTAATCGTCGGAGCCTACGGAAAATAGGTGAGTGAAAGTGATTATAAAGATCTATTAGATAGAAGCGGAGTATATTAGGGTGATAGCAACTACTTACCTATGCTTTTTTTTTAAAGAAGATAGAGGTCCGTTTGCCGTTTGCTCGCCATTCTGTCATTACACATTTTACTATTGTCAGTGTTGATGAATGCGGCAGCGGTTATTGGCTGCAGTTGTTTCTCCTTGAAACCCTAACAATTAGTTCATCGGTAGTAGATCCCAGTAGTTAGAATATTCTTTGATTTGTTTGCCGTATTAAAGCGACAGAGAGTAGTGAAAGAATACAAGTTGCAATGCAAAAATAAATTCTCTTTGCTCTTGCTCTACCTTAGCCTTATCCAACACTGCTTTGGTATTGCTGTATATTTGGTATATCATTGAACTAGTATTACATATCGCTAACCTGCCCTCCACGGGCAACGGCTAGATAGGAGCGTCGGTGAAAAGATACATCAAAGTGAAAGTAAGCATGAGCAACAAATCAAAATCAGAAATTAATTCTTTTTGTGCCAATTGTGGCAAGGGAGAAGAGGCCAGTATTGATCTAAAGTCGTGTGCGGCATGTATGTTAGTCAAGTATTGTAGTAGGGAATGCCAGATTACACATCGGCCACATCACAAAAGAGAGTGTAAGAAGCGTGCTGCCGAGTTGCATGATGAAAAATTATTTGAACAGCCTCCACCTTCAAAAGAAGATTGTCCTATTTGTATGATACGATTGCCATCGTTCGAATTGGGAAGGACATATATGGTATGTTGTGGGAAAACGATATGCTGTGGATGCATGCATGCTTTTCAGTCAAGGGCTACTAAAAAAGAGCATGATATATGTCCATTTTGCAGAAGTCCACCCCCTTATTCTGATGGGGAGATGATCAAACGATACGAGAAACGAGTGGAGATGAACGATCCAATAGCAATCCGTAATCTGGGACACTATTATAATGATGGACTATACGGCTTTCAAATAAACCATACTAAAGCATTAGAATTATGGCATCGAGCAGGAAAACTTGGGAGTGCCGGAGCATATTACAACATTGGAATTGCTTATGAAATGGGTATGGGAGTGGTAGCGGATAAGGGAAAGGCGAAACATTACTGGGAGTTAGCTGGAATGGGAGGGAACGTACATGCAAGACACAATCTTGGAGTAGGAGAGATGCAAAAAGGTAATATGGATAGGGCATTGAGGCATTGGATGATTACTGCCAAGGAGGGGGATTCAGAATCTCTAAAGAACATTAAATTGTTCTATTCAAATGGATATGCAACAAAAGATGATTATGACAATGCCCTAAAGAGTTATCAAGAATATCTAGATGAGATTAAGAGTGACCAGAGGGATGAAGCTGTCATATTTGATGGCAAATACAGGTACTTTATGTAAGGAAGGTATGAAGTAGACGTTGCACATCATTCATCTATGTAAATAATTATTATGCATTTTTAACTATAAGCTACTTTCCACCACTCCTGAGATACCACAGAGAGCCAGGGAGACTGACTAAGTTAGTGCTTTTACAAGAAAACTCTGCAGACATATTTGTTGTTCACAAATACAAATGCTATTGGTGGCAACCACCACAAGGCGTATATATATATTAATAGCTTACAAATATATACTACGTTTTTTACCTGCCATACTAAAAAATTGACATCGCATCTCATTTTAGTTTTGTTTGCAACACCATCACATCCCTCCTCCACTACTACTATTATTTTGGCTGCTCTGCATAGGACATCACTCCTCTGTCATTGCTCACTATTCTCAAAAAAATATTCAGCCACTCATATACAATCATTGGTCATCCCTGACCCAGTCAGTTCATCACAGTTCATTACCTCAACCATCTGATTCTGCTACAATCAACTTACTTGCAATCAATTTCCAACTATATATTTGTCAGACAAAAATTCACTGCCGACGAAATATATTTGTCACTTACAAATACATCAGCGCCCAACCTATATTATTAGATTACAAATATGTCTACTGAATCTACTGCGCAGTCTGAAGAGGAGGGTCTCTCCGCCATCAAACACATTGGTGATCTCCAGCGGCCAGCTAAGAAGAAGAAAACCAGCACATCCCTCAAGCATCTCCAAGTCTTCATTGACAAATACAAAGACAGTCCCAACCTCGCAAAACTTGAACTTGGTAAATTCGATCCAGATCACCTCCCTTATAATGTAATTAATAATGAGGAGTTTGTTGGTTGCTATGTTAACTTTTTAGCAACTGAGGCTGTATATCTCGATGGATCAAATAAACTTATTGGGCACTCAACTGCTAGTGGATATGCATCAACATTCTGCACTTATTATCTAAATTACTACCGGAATAGTCAAGCTGGACCACCACTTCCATTGCGGCATGAGTCGTGGCCTCGTAAAATGTCCCAATTGACCCAAAGGAAACAGGATTATCACAATAAAAACGGCACCAAGATGAAGACTGAGAAGGAGACTGCAACCGATGACGATCGTAAGAATCTTGGTAAAGTTTGCATTCTTGAGGCCACCGGAATTGGTGCTCAAATGTTCCACATTTCCAACACTGCAGTTTCACTTGCTGGGCGGAGTAGCGATGTTGCCGGTGCTGATCTTTCTAATGTCCGTTCGCACAAACAAGCGGAAGATCTTCTGGAATACTACATCCTCATTCAAGACACCAATCGCTACAAAACTTCAACAACTATGGACCACCGTATCTTCCCCCATAGGGACACATTTTTTCTGTGCTATTACTTCAGCTTTGGTTACCTACTACTACTTCGTGAATCTTCAGACAGTAACCTTTTTCCAAGTTTTTCGGAAAAGCTGAGAGATTCAGAGAAGCGGATTGATTCAAGGGTGGCTACCTTCTTCAACAAAACAATCGACATGTTCTGGACACTCATGTATGACTATGCTAAGGGTGAGTGATTAAGGTGTCCTCCGTATTTGTCAATCACAAATACCATTTCGCTGATATATTTCTCACTCACAAATACATCTCATCTCATCTTGTATTTGTTACCCACGAATACACTTGTGTGTCATATATATTTGTTAATCACAAATACAAAATCGTCCTTTTTATATAGACCTACCAGTGTCTTCTGATCTGGCAAGAGAGTTTGGTATCTCTTTAGAACGGAGTGAAATTGATGACAGTACTGGAAATGTAAAAGTAAAAGCATATGTTCGGTCACACAGCTTAAAACGAAATGCTGTTCAGACCTTGCAGGAGTATTTAGCACCACATAGTTTTGTTGCTCGTTGTGGTTGGGTTGTCAAGAATATCCATTCGCTTTACGACTACATGTTCAATTCTCCATCTCAGGATGCGAATGCTGGCAAAACAGTTCAGGGCTGGAAGAAGGCATCCATGGACGGTAATGTCTTGGGTGGTGTGCCTCCTAGGATTACAGCCATCAAAACGGCAAGCCCAAAAGTTCGCCAGTTTGTGAATCATCTATTCCGAGAGTAAGTCATTCTCCTCATGTTATGTTTAGTGTTGTATAAATTGACTTTCTTTTTGTACCAACATATTTATCACATTCAATCTCCTCAGACAAATCTTTGACAACGCCACTGAAGACCCAAATAATATTGCTGGTGGCATTGATGTTCAAATGTACGATATTCTTGCAGCTACATTGCTCCGTTTCTATCAAGAATTTGTTCAGTTTGTGAGGACTGATCCAAAGGGGAGGTACACGTGAGTACGGTGTGTTGTTAGCTTCATTCTGTATGATACTTGTCTTTGTATCCATCACTCACTAATATACTTCAACTTGATATATATTTGTTAATGACAAATATATCTGCGTCGCCACTATATTTCTTATTCATAAATACATAAGTGATTCTAAGCTTCATCCTCTTGAGGTCAAAATGGAAGCTGCTTTCCAGTTTGCTAATGTGACAACACAAGAGAGAGAGAAATGGTTCAGTGAAATATTGCATGACTTCCACACTAACAATCTGCATGCCCTTCCCATCCAAGAAGGCAATGTAAACTACAGGAAAGTGTTCATGGACTCCCGTTCAGTCATGGAGATCATCCAGCATCTAGCACTGAACCAACAACAGTCTTCTCAGCAACTATCTAACCTTAATCAGACTGTTGGAATGGTGAATCATTCTCTGCAAATGCTTATGCCATCCATACATCAACTCTTTGGGTCTTTACAGCAGGAACTAGCTGATACCAAGCAGGTAAGATTAGTTGTTTACAAATACGACACAAAACGAATATGTATTTCTAACTCACAAATATATTTCGTCACGTCTTATATTTGTCATTCACAAATATATACCCGAAATCAGGAATTGCACTTGATGAGATCACAAATGGGGTTGGCTGCAAGACCAGGATTGGTCTCTACACCACCAGCAACTGCTGTGCAATCACCAAATAAACAATCTGCAGCTTCCGCCAAGCCAGCCACTACTGCAATAGCAAGACCAATTTACGACTGGGATGGTCTAAAGACTGTTCTTACAAAGATAGCCTGCCCAATGTTACTTTTCCGAATGTGGCACAAACAGGAGGGTGCTGCATCCTATCAATATTATGTGGATAGTTGTAAGGAGAAAACCACTGTCGTTCCACGTACTGATGTCAACTTTGTTAGCAAACTTAGAAAATTATCTTTGGCAATTCAGTTCTTTGCCGATGATCATGTCTTGGATCGGCCTACTAGTGCGGATGTTGCTGACCTTGCACAGTGGGAGAGAAAGATTGTCGCCATTGCATCAATTGGATATGAAAGAGCCAAAGAAATCAAGCAATCAAAAGAAACAGGCAAGGATGTGTCTACTGTGACAAAGACGGAGATTAACAATATGTATGACAAGTTACTGAAAGAACAAAAGAAGGATGTTAGTCGTTAGATTAAAAGCATGTTATAGTTGTTAGATATAAATCATGTATATGTATTTATTTTCCTGCAATAGTTATGTATCTGTGTAGTATTAGTCATTCACAAGTACAGTATTAAATATATTACTGACTAACAAATACATACAAAATGACAATGTATTCATGAATCAGAAATATAAACGAAGCGATAATATATTTGTGAGCCAGAAATATATATGAAACAAGTATATATTTGTCACTGGTAAATATAGATGAAACGAGTATGTATTTGTCACTGATAAATATAGAAAGCTTTCTCACTTCTCCCCTCACACCACCAAAACTTCCCACCTTCTCTCACAAAAATATATTTGTCAGCCATAAATATGTCCAAAAAATCCCACCCTCCCGACTACATATGGCCCCATTATGGTTGAATTCCGTGTATGAATCTCATGTGTGCCATTCTAGAATTGGTGTATGCACCCAATAGGTTGATTTAGGCAACTTCGTCATGTATGAACACCTCATCTACATATGTATAAACATCAAAATTCATGTGAAACGGCCATTTGCGCGATGTTGTGTCCATTTATGGCACACATGAAATAGATATTGGTCAACTATCCTAAAGATAAGTATACCGCGGTTGATGTATACATACATAAGGGTGATTTAGGTAGGTTTATCATATGTGTACACCTCAACAATGTCGAATTTCACACACATTATACCTCTTATAGCGGTTTCGAACCACCATTTTAGCGCTATATGGCGTAGAATTGGTCAATTGAACTGGAAACTTATCTTTCACTCCATTGTATTATTGTTATATACACCCATAAGAGTGATTTAGACAACTTTAGCCAAAGCGTACACCTCATCTACAACCATATATATATCATTTCGTACCTCCGAAGTTCGATTTTACCTCCGAGCACACCATATATGGCACCAAACAAGTGGTTTTTGATAGATAAACCAGAACTGTGACATTTCCCAATTGTCATAAACATCCATAAGAGTGATTTAGACAACTTCAGCATACAGGTACACCTCATATCGAAGTATATATAACTCATGTAGCACTTACAAGCCTCCCAAATTGCGTCGTCTTGGCCATATATGGCACTAGATTGGTGGTTTATGTGGGTATATCACAAGCATTTATATTCCGTTATTGTTGTATGTACCCAGAAGGATGGTTGGGACCAAGGAAGGATAGTTGTGCATCTCTTACGAACCAAAATACACCTCATTTTACAGATCAGGGGTCTAATATCGCCAAAACGGGAAACCTGACCCACACTTGTTCAGTCGTGATATGAAGGTACACCACCTTCCACACGCTTTCACATTAGTAAATTCTCATTTTATATGTATATAACAAGGTCAGCAACACTCCCAGCACCATTTAAGGGCCCTCCAACCCACATGTACCACCATTTCTTGGCGGAAGGTCATGTCAGAATCTCGCTGTTTTCGGACTGTTCGTCTATCAAGTAGTGTGAGCCAATGTACCATCACCCAGGTGCTTATATATTGGTTGTTTGGCAATGTATATGTGTAAAACAGAATAAAAACAGTACCTGCACCATTGTAGGGCCATCTTTACCACTCATACCACCACTTTTTGGCATGTGGTTAGTCTGGGATCTCAAAATCAAACTAGTTTTTGGCCACGTTTGGCCATCAAATGGTGTTAACCACCACCCTTGTATTCATACATTTGTAGTTTGGCATTATCTAGAGTATAACAAGGTCAGCAGCACAACCAGCACCATTATAGCCACCTCCATCACAAGAGGGTATCAACTTAAATGCCGTGTGTTATCATCCGTGATATATCGACACTGACAATAACATATGACAACAATTTGGTAGTATTAGCGCATGCGCGGCAAAATATGACAGTGAATAACATTGACTATAACATTGCATTATTCACTTTCATCACTCATGACATACACTCTATCCCAATGATTGCCTTGTATGACATATATCGACAGTCCAAATGTAATATATATTTGTTAGCCAGAAATATATATAAGGCGATTTTGTATTTATGAACTGCAAATACATACCTTATTCTCTACTATTCTCTTTCAACCTAGTGTTACAATATAATACTAAAACAATAGCTATATATATCACATTTGACACTTCTGACTAGACATTAGACAATTCATTATAATAAACTAGGCTCATCATAAGACCTCCCTCAACACACCCACACTCATACTCTTACAACTCATACTCACAACTCCCCAGTCTTTGCCACATTCTCCGATGGAACCGCCGTCATACCCAAATCTGCATCAGTATACCCTTCCAAGTTGACACACCCTTTCTTCTTGTTCAAGTATTCATTAACGACCACGGTTGGTAAGGTAGACTGATCAAGGGTAACATCGTCAACATCTGATTTGTGAATGTTGAGAAAATGTTTCAAAATGGAGTGGTAATTATTGGCAGGATTAACCTTCTTGTCATGCTGTTCGAAATTATGGCCACCTGACTTGATTTTATCCCACCCTTCTTTGTTGGTCAAAAAGGCAGAGCCATCGAGATACTTCTTAGTATTGACTGGAGAACGATGGGAGGCTTTGTCATAGTATCCCTCCTGGACGGTGTTAAATATACCAAGAGGGAAGACAAACTTCCACTTCCCCTTAGTCTTATCTAAGGGGCAAAAGGGGCAAGTAACCGCCACCTGAAGTTTTTGCTTATCCGTAGGGGTAGGATGAGTAAAAACAGTGGTGGATGTATATCCATGGAGCTCGAGGGGTTTTGTGAAACTTGCGCCTTGATTAGTGTTAGAATACATAACCAATGGCACGTGATCTTGATCAGTTGGAAATGTTCCTGCATAATCTCCAGGAGTGTAGGTGAAGCTACTCATCAACTCATTAAAGGGGGGGCTGTGCAGTGGGTTTCATATAGTACATAACAAGGTGTGTGAGTAATCAAAAATAGTATCTCAATTGCATATAGGTATACCACTTACTGAGTCTTCAACTTGTTAGCAACATCCGCGCCTACTTTGTTTTTAATAAGGATCTCACGAATTGCTTTAATACAATCCGCCTGAACTTTCGTCATCACAACCTCAACCTCACTCGTATCCACCTCAATTTTTTCATCATCTTTTCTTGCGGCAAGTGTTGCTAGTTGTTTCCTACCACTCTTATTAACAGTAGTATTACTGTCTTTGGTAGTGTTGTCCTTACTACCTTTAGCAGAGTCTTTTGATGGCTGCTCGCGTCCCGTTTTAGGAGGAGGTGGTTTGGCGGCATCAGTAATTGCAGCAGTAGCAGCCTCCTCTCGTAGTTTCATACGTGACTTGCGATCTGATTCTTTATATTTAGTTCGCTTTGAGTAGGCATCATCCCCCTCCTCGTCAATAAGATCCTGATTTCTTTTAGTTTTAGGAGGCATCGTGGCGGGTTTATTTGTATATTTGTGACAAGATAATATTATGTACCTCTAATACATCACAATATGCTGTGCAAATAATTAGTAAGAGCGGTAACTTATGTATATTTATGGTTCATAAATATATAATACAATAGAATATATTAGTTAATAACAAATACAAACACTATATTATTATTAGTACGGCGGCCAGCGGCGCGACGGAAATCTATCTGCCGCCGCGACCATTATGATGTTTGCAATGCGAACATAAAATATTTGCAATTGCAATTGCAATTTGCAATTGTTTAAAATGGATTACTACGCGGCGGCGACGTAAAAGATAACGAGAGCGTCGCGACGTATTTGTAAATAACTAATATGCACGACGCATCTATATTTGTTGGCCACAAATACAGAAACAATCTCTGCAGAGATCTCCGTCGATAGTAGGGAAATGAAAGCCACGATTTCCCCGCGGTCATAACGCGAGCAGGGAAAAGTGCGGGGAGACGGGGGCTGCTATTTTCGTACCGCGCATAATTACTTAGAGGCTCTACAGCGTATTGCAATATTTAGAGGGCACCAGGGAGACCGACGCCCACGCAGAGATCTCCCGAGCCACCAAGTAATTTACTTTCTTCCTCCCCATAGATATAGTAGGCCCAGTATCCCAGCCCAACCAAAGCGGATTTCCTGCTTGCTCTTCTTCTTTGCTTCATTCAACTCATCCAATTTAGCAGTTACCCAATCAAGTTCATGTAATCTCTCCTTAACTGTTGCCAATTCACGTGGCAGTTCAACTTCGTTAGGTATTTCAGCCATCACTTCTGAGTATCTTTTTAAACAATCGACAATACTCATACCCGGCTCAAAATATGTGAAAAGATAAAACTTATCCCCAAACGCGTCAGGGAGACAGCTCTCCAATGGTTCGAAGAATGGATCAATATTGATATGTTCTCCGCCAAATTCAAATAGTGCCTCAAGAATATGCTTCGATAGGCAAATATCACCCATGAAGGTGTAATACCTCCCTACTCTCATCTCACTATGTGCTGTTCTCATATATCTCTCTACCCATATACCAAAAGGAGTTTGGGGAAACGTGCGATTGAAGGTACTATCTAACATTGCAATATCAAGCTTCACGAGTCCGTTTATTGAATCTGGATCCATCAGCATATGATGCTGCACAACATCTTCAACTCTACCCCCTCCCGGGAAAAGAAGTGGTATGCCTTCGGGTACTTGATCCTCTTCATCAGGGTCTGAACAACGAAATAACTTGAGACATTCTCGAAGCCTCTCAGATGGTGATTCAATCATTGATATATGCTTATCCCAGCACCATCTGCCACAACGAAGTAAACCTAATACTATACTATCCTCTGGAAAGTTGTTGCTATCCGGTGATATTTGGAATTTCATTTGCTCATCATGACTAAGTCCATACCCCATACTGTCCATCACATACGACAATTCACCAATTGCTGCAAAACAAACAGATGATTTGCATCCATACTTTAGAAGATATGCAGCATCAATCTCGACACGGCGTCCAGCATAATATTGTGTGCTCTTTGTTTGTTTGTTGATTATGATACGATTATCGACGGCGGTATATGGATAGACGTAGTTCCAATATAAATCAGAAGATAGTATAATGTCTGCATTATTCTCATCTTTAAGCGGCCATTGTTGTTGTTGTTGTTGTTGTTGATTTGCCATTATTGTTTGTAGTGTGGTATGATATGAAAAAGATATGCCCAATTTATGTGTCAAGTGTCAAAGATACCAATTTCTCTCTTTCACTACTCAATATCAATCCACCACAGCCTCTAACTGATTTAGACTATATAATGTTTGCAATTAATATAATACCAACGCATTGCCGTATTAGCAGCCACCAAGCGATACGATCGGATTCAAGATTGGCCGTTTGAGTTTATTCTTGGGTCACGGATCCCCACAAATTGAACTGCAATTAAAATAAATTCATTTCTGCCATGAAACACTATGATACTGATAACGTCATATATGACCGTATATGTAATAAGAGGCGAAGAGATATGCAATATGGATATAGAAGGGAGACCGATTGCTCAAAATGCAATATTTGCAGGGTATCCTAGGATACCATCTCTCATGCATACATACTTGTGATAAAAATAGCGGAGGAAATAGGGTCAATAACTCTGTCAATAGGCACTATCATACACTAATAATATAGAGTGTACATCAGTTTTTAACGGTCTATCGATTAGTGGTAGTTTGGTTGTATCAGAATCAATATCTAGTGAGCAGTGATGCCGCAAAGATAAAGTCTATTTTTAAGCTTTTGTGGGTGAACCGTGAGAGGTTTATTCTTGACCAGCTCATCTTTACGACGGTATTATCATCCGGTGACTATAATATGCCTATGCCTATAGTAGTATTATATCATATTGTTAGTATCTTGTGTGGTGGTGAGATATAATAGGCAAGTTTTAGTTCGAAATACATACTACTTTTGTGTTAAAATTAAATATGTCCTCCATTCAAGGTGATGAGGATAGTGAATTAGTACAAGAAAACAATGGTAGTGATGATAATGATGAATCAGGAGAATCGGATGCAGAGTCTGATAATGGTAGCGACTGGAGTCAAAGGACTCAAGAATATACCTTCATATCAAACAAGTTGATACCGACGGGAGCTATCAGCGAATCAAGAATAATGACCCTGATCAGACTTGTTTAGAAATCGAGTTTGGTGATATTAGGGACCGAGAAGATATTCCAGAGTTAGGTAGATTGATTGGTGAAAACACAAATCTGACTAAATTACATCTACTTTCTGATTGTAATTTGGACGGAGTGTCATGGGGGGATGATGCTATTCAACCTAGTGAAAATTATGATGATCTATGCAGAGGTATATCCAACAATAGGTCAA
>Ga0214477_100289_pt1 | contig 36270 bp, 24 predicted proteins | sample M1_20Mar14CPVII9_FD_165058 | JGI IMG/M metagenome (GOLD analysis project Ga0214477, IMG submission 165058) | Marine eukaryotic communities from Monterey Bay, California, United States - M1_20Mar14CPVII9sort6BwellC16 | ecosystem: Environmental > Aquatic > Marine > Unclassified | place: USA... | reverse complement strand
AAAGCTAGTAGTCCTCGGGTAACATTCAAATCGTTTCAGTTCTTGATGATACTATTATTGTGAGGAAGTGGCACACGGAAATCAAAGATCTCATCGAAAAGATTCCCTCTCTCAGGGACTGGTATACCTACTGGGAGAAGCAATTTCATCTAATTCATTCAAAGTTGATATCATATGAGCCAGAATGTCGTTTCCTAACCGATGCGTCATCTTTACTTGAGCTTGCTTTGTGGAAAGTCAAAGTAAGTGAACGAGGAGATACCGAGAGTATGTCTGCAGATGAAAAGGTTCAATGCCGTGCTAATTGTGGGGCGAATATCGTGATTCCCAATGTTCTACAGTTCATCATGAGTGGTAGTGGAAGCTATATTGAAGATGACTATGGCACTGACTGTGATTCATCCTATGATTACTAGATTGGATTGGGAAGAGATTGCCTAGTCAAGTAATCTAATCTGTTTTTATTAGCTGACACTGTCCATTCTATACATTAACATATACTATCAACAAAACAACATGACTCAGAGAGACACTCATTGTACTACAAAAGAGATTACTCCACTTCACTCTCTTCATCCGATGATGATTCATCCCAAAATGCTTCGAAGGGATTAGACAAGGCACCGCCTTCTTCTTGACGGAGCCAGCTTTTACATTCTAAAGAGTTGGCAACGATTGATGCGGCTCGTCGGGCTCCCATAATGTTGCCACCATCTGATAGATGAGAAGAAGGAAGATCGATTAGATATGGACAAGTATCAACTCCAGATATAAAGACTGACATTCAGAAACTCATACTTACCTGGACCGACATTTAAACTTGCCAAGGCACCAATAACAAACAAGTTCTTGGTCCATTCTAGATCAACGGATATATTCGGCAAGCCCCCAACGATATCAATAGGAAACTTTTCATATACCTTACGAACAAGCTCATTCTTAAGACAGTCTGGTTCAAGTCCACATGCAAGTATGACACAATCAACTTCTACCTGCACATTCTTCTTCTTACGCTGCTTGTTTTCCTCACCGTCACCAAGTTGATCCAAAGATATCAGAGCCTTACCACTCATATCTGCAGATGATGATACATATCGAGGTTCAACATTGTTAACAATTGTAAGTTGTCCACTCCTTTCCCATTTTCTTATATCATTCATGTACAAGGGTGGTACACTTCCTCCTCCTCTCACGTCACGAAGAGCCGCAAGTCTTTCATCTTGATGTAGGTGATAGAAATCGGAGATGTGCTTATTGGCACTTCTCTTATCAAACCAACACTCGGCTATGTCAAAGTGGCTGTGTAAAGTTGATGAGTTCATAAGTTGAATGAGATACGGTCGGAGGGGAAAGGAACATATGATATGCACAAATTATAAACTGATACTTACCGCTCAACCAACGGCCTTCTAGAACACAAGTATACACGTTTTCCTTGCCGTAACGAATATTGAGCAGCCTGGACAGCTGTTAAACCACCACCAACCACAAGAACTACCTCATGCTTCGGCATGAGCCTTTCTCTCATTTGATTCCATGGTATGAGCTGATCATTTGGCACGTTACATATCTTTGATGGTACTATCGGCTTTCCCGTTGGACCTAGAGCAAGTACCACTGCTTTACATGTAATTTCTGTACCGTCTGATAATGTTAATGTATACCCTTCTTTGCAATCCTCGTGGTCGGTTGCATCATTATTGTGATGACAAGTTACATCAATATCCACAGCCGTCCCTTGTACATAATCATGATCCAACTTCTTAGCCAAGTCTGCATTAAAATCTTCAAATAACGATGTAGATGGTAACTTCCATAATCCGACCTGTGTCTGTCCTAATCCGTGTAACTTTCGTATCTCGGCACATCCACTTTCAATTAATTCATCTTCCCTGTCATTGGCTACGGCATATGCTAGTAAGGCAGTTGCATCGAAATGATCGGAATGGGCAATTGCTGGTGATCGTAGATACTTAATCCCCAGTCTGATAAGGTTTATTCCATGAGAGATGTACAATGACAATATGAGTCATCATACTCATGACATACACACATACTGTGGGCATAAGGCATTATTGTGCATATCATATGCACAAATAATACTAATACAAAACACACATATCATATGCCATACTCTACTCACCTTGAAAAGTTATCCTTCCAACTACCCAACCAATCACAATTCGAATCGACTACACATATTTTCTTATCCGATGGTCCAACCTTACCCCTACTCGTATCCTTCTTACTCTTGTGACTATTACGTTTCATACTTAGGTTGGCACTTTCAAATTGTCGTGGCGTCATTGAATCTAATGTGTAGGGTTCGTGTATTGCCGATAGAGCGGCAAGGCCTGTTGGACCGGCGCCTATTATGCATATATCACATTGCTTCTTTTGTTGTTGAGTACGCATCGTTTATATTGCAATAGGGCCACTATATTATGTGGTGTTTGCAATGACGAGGATATGATCAGAAATAATGAGAAGAGGCAAGGATACCCCTCATTTGAGGCCATTCAAATTAGTTTGCATTGCTAATCCAACTGTGGCGAAGAGGCAGATAAATACAACATACTGACATATAGACTGCTAGCTCAGTCATCTACATACCACATTAGAGAGATATGAATTCAACATCAAAGATATGAATTCAACATCAATAGAAGATAGACAAGAATCAATCGAAGATTCTCTCGATGATTTACTAATCTTTCCAACAAGAAAAGGATTGCGTCAATCATTGAGCATTATAAAATTATACTTTACATTAGAAACCGAATTATTAAATCAAAACAAAGATAATAATACAATAATAACATCAGAACAATATCAATCAATAATACAAAGTCAAAATACAATACTAGATACCATCAATACAGAATTAAATGACAATAAAATATCGGCTAATAAATCATGTGAAACGGGATGAATTCCGGCACCTAAATCAATTGATAAAGGCGTGGATAAGAATTTAGTGGCACGATTAGTTAGTTTGTTTGCTAATCATGTAGAGTTGTTTAATTCTATATGTAGTGGTGCTGCCGAGGATGAAAAGAGATAGCTCTTGGGAAGAGAATAAAATGACAGAAGACATTTGGGTATGTGAGGCGGAATAGAATGATAGATGTGAGAGTTGTATGAGGTTGTATGGCGTGTCACCTGTATGCATCTTTATACAACTACACAATTTGATATTATTCCGACAATACGATAAAGTAAAAGAAGAAAGTTAGACTAGTAATTGGATAATAGGTATGCTCCGGTCTCCAGTGCCAGTACCCTCTTCTAATTTAGTGCACAAGATGTGTGTTCACTTCTTCTTTACTTCCTACTGGTTTATACTCATATACAACTGAATAACCATTTTTAGGAACTACTATTTAGCTATCAGTTTACGTATCTACTTACTACCAAACACAGATCGAATAGACTTCTCTGCTAGAGTAACTAATGCAGTATCTGCAATCATTATAGCACATAACATAGCCTGAAACCCTACCGAATTGACAGCTCCAAGTAACAAGTCATGAACAAAACTATCATCAACATCTGTTCCAATACTACTTCCCTCTTCATTGAATGTCGGTGGTCCAGATGTTGGCAAAGGAGAGAGTTGCATCAATTGATTCAATGGAGGGAAGATTTCTACTGCACAAACAAATAGTACAAAGTAACATCCCTGTATACTTTTGAAGAGTAACTTATTCTCTGATAAACTTTCCATATATGGTCGTCCTCTATAGTTGACGAGGAATGCGTTGATTGTTGATAAAACCGTGACCAGGAAGGTAGCCGTGTTTAGCGTATTCGGATGGAAGGGACCGTCAGGTACAATGGATGGATCGTATGGATCAACATATGCATCAGAGATGTATGTGACACTCATAATTGCCAAGAAATGGATACCAAATTGAATAGCAATTGATATTAATGTTTCCGTACATAAAACTGATGATGGTGGCTTTTGTGTTGATAACTTTGGTAGTGGCTTGCCTCGTGTGACGAATAAGAACAAGATTGCTACCACCACACCCACAGCAGTTAATTGACGATCTCCCTGCTTAACTCCCTTCTGATGAAGTGTTGTTAAAACTAATGCATTCACTAGACATTGTACACCGAGTATCTTGTAGATTTGAATCATTGTCACTAATGTACATCGTCCCTGTTGAAGTATATCCTTACAACATCGAACACTTGTCTTACGAGATGTGAATGGAGATGCCACTGAGGCATTGCCAAGGCTTACATAGTTGAGCTCATCCTCGGCTTCGGCAAGTGCCTGAAGAGAACGGTTGACACGTTCTGATCGACTCCTCTTGGGCTTGCTTTTGGTAGACGTGGACTTGCCGTCTTTTTTCTTCTTTGCTGCTTTCCGTTCCTTCTTCTCCTCAGCCTTGGCAGCACTAATCACATCATTCGCTGACCGTTGTTTGGCCTCAAGATCGGGTACAGATATGATTGATACGCCAACATGTGCCTTCTTTAATGCCCCGACATCGTTGGTACCATCTCCACACATCAATGTATGACAACCCGAGGCATTAAATGCGGCAATAACAGCCTCCTTGTGTCTCGGTGCATGTCGTGCAAAGACAGATATGAAGGGTACTAAAGCAGATAGAGCATCTCTTGCGGCAGGGTGATTAAGGACGGCTCGGTCATCGATTGTATATGAGGTTTGCTCAGAAGACGATGCACTCTCCACGGCATGATAGGCTAACTTTGTCAACACATCTCCAGTGATACAAAAGTTTGCCGTATTCTGTCTAACCATTGCTTTCAGTTTTGGATTCGTTGGAAAGTACACCACGTTGTGTACACCTTTGCCAGTTGTCCCAGTGATATTATGGCCAAGCGGACGAAATACAAATCGTTCACCGCCTTTTGTTGGGGCACACAACTCATATGTGCTCTCTTGTCTGGCATCAACAATGCCCACACGACGAGCCACCTCCGCCGCAGTTAAGACGGCATCACCCGTTACCATGACAACATTCTGATTACCACCCCGTAGTTCCTTGATAACACGTGCCGAGTCTGCTTTTAATGGAGAATCCATAACGAGTAATCCTGCAAATGTCAACTGTTGTTCAACATTATCACGAGAAGCCTTCCATTTGGCAATATTAGCAGGAGAGTTTTTTCCAAGGTTACGATAGGCAAGAGCCAAGACACGTCGTCCTAACGTCATATGTCGAAGATAGGATTGTTGATAGTCGTCTGGTAAAGTGGATATCATTGATTGTAATGCCTCCGGTGCTCCCTTGGTCAAAGCCCAGAGATTGTCTGAATCAGTATCAATTGCCAAGACAGACATGCGTCGTAACTTGGAGGAGAATGCAAATCGATGAAGTACCTTGATTGATCCCGAAGGAGCTTCTGCTGTTGCATTCATTGATGGGTTCAGCAGATGCGTCTTCTCCATCACCATGTCGGTCCGGGGATGGATGGTATAACCACATGCTTCCATCACAGCCTTCTCGAGAGGGTCACCACAAAGCTCTGCCTGGACAGTTGTTCTGCCATTCTTCCCCGGAACATAGACATGAGTTACAGCCAAGGATTGACAACCCACCATAACTCGGAGTGTCTCAGAAGGGAGAATGGATCTAATGCCAGCATTGTCATCGTTCGAGTCAGATTTGATATCATCAAATAGAATCAAATCGGAATCATCCTTCTTGAACGACGAGTCAACATTAGAATCATCAAGAGTACTAGGCAGCCGTACCCCATGCAATCGTAACTCATCACTTGTCAAAGTTCCCGTCTTATCAAAGCAACAGGTATCAACTAATCCCGCCAATGGTATACGAAATGGTTCCGTACAGAATACTTGATACTGTTTAACTAATTCACTCAAACTGGTAGTAACAGCTAATGATAATTCCATTGGTAGTTCTGGGGGTATTACCGATGTTATGATGATAACAATGTGTAATATAAGTTTGAAATGATTACGTGTTACATCACCCCACGCATGATGTACGACGGTGGCAGCCGAGGCCAAGGCACATAGTAGTAAAATGAGGAGGAAGATGAGTGTTTCCTTGGCGTTAACACCCTCACCGCCTCCACCATTGCCACCGTTGCCTGATTCGGCATGGTAGGCTAATGTACGTAATAACGAGCCTTGAATAGTGTCAAAGCCAGTCCGTAATACAAAGCAAACTAATCCTTGATTGGGCGGTGTCGGAATGTTCGATGTGGCATTCTGAGTAGTAGTCGTCTCTTCTTCGTCATCTTCAGATGAGGAATGATGATCCATCAAGACTGTACCACCAAATAACACGCTGCGTTTATGTGTGGAACCATCACTCAAATCTAATCTCTGTTCACTTGTACCTTTCTCTTCTTGACCAACCTCGATGGATTCCTTAACTTGAGGTACCGACTCTCCTGTTAACATTGCCTCATTCACAACTGCCCGACCATTCAACAATAATAAATCAGCGGGTATTGTACATCCTCTGTCATGATCATGTGCACTTCTAATAATATTCTGTCGATTCATTTGCTGCTTGTTATGAATAGATGGAGAAACTAAACTAATCACATCCCCAACGACTAATTCATTCGTTGCAATTGTAATCCATTCACCCATTCGGTAACATTGTACAATCTCTTTCCTTCCATTCCCTCCTTCTTCTTCTTCACTACAACCACTGCCACCACTAACCTCCTCTCGTAACCTCTTAACACTCTTCCATCGATTCATAGCCTGTAAACTTTCAAACATAACCAACGTACCTAACGTAAATATAGCATACATCCAATATTCATCTAAACTCCATAACAAAACACATAATAATTGAAATAGAAACATTGGTTGTAATAATTGTTGTGTTAATAGTGATAGGTAGGGTGGTAATGGTATATTGGTTGTATTTTTACCATATATTTGGATAGTTGAGGATAGGAGGGTGGATGTTGATTGACCTGACCATTTGTGAGTGTAGAATGATAGAGGGAGGGAGGTTGGAAAGTTTAATCGATTAAAATGTGGTTCCCAAGTACTTGATGATGAGTGGTGGCTGTTGTTGATGGTCTTCTCTCCATTCTCATCATCGTCTGAAATCTCCTCAACATCATCTTTGTGCCAAATTGACTCCATTGGTAAATCATAATGTTCATCCATCTTTAACTTCTCCTTTCTGCCACTGCCATTCTCCTTACTCAAGCTTGGTAGTAACGAATTGCAACAGCAACGATATGTCCATCCACGGAAATGTATCATTGCAACGAATGATGTCACCTCCTCCTCCTTCTCTCTACTGCCATTGTTGTTGGAAGAGGAAGTTGTAGTAGTAACAATCTTGACAGGGACAATACCAGGCTTTTCAGGACGGACAGTTTGCATTGTACTTGCCTTACTTTCACCGTGACCGCTAATATCACTGTTACTCTTAGTAGTAGAACTACTACCATAATATGGATTGGGCGGTATAACTAAACAATGTGTCCAATTTTCCATATCCTCAATCTTCTTTTGCTGTTGCTGTATCATATTATCATCACACTCGTCATCTTCTACCTCACCAACACCAGCTGGTCCAACACTCATACTAACTTGTTTCTTACTCGCATAATGTTGTTGAAAGGTATACTTATAGTACGCAACCTTGGAATAGAAGATAGTATCCCATTGACATTTTAAGAATATAATTAATTGTATTATTAGTAGTAGAATGTAGAGTATATCAATTAATATGTTGCTATTGATTATTGATAATGAGTTGGAGTTGGTTTGAACAAAATTTTGATTGTACGAAGCACCACCATCCACTGAGATAGAGGAGTAGAAGAAATCACACAATATCAACAACAAATAACTAATTATAAATGGATACACGTCTAATCTATATAATATAGATCGACGTATTAATGGTTGTATAGTTTCTTTCCCTTCATTGTTTTGTTGGTTAGATGGTTGTTGTTGTGATTTGTTATTCTTAGCGGTATTGCTGCCATCATCGCCTAACATTGTTATACCGTTACAACTGCTCTTTGGGGGGACGATAGGCTTCTGTATGACGCCCTTTAGCATGCTATATTGGTACAATGAGGGAGCCGCTAAAACACTGTAATTATTAGTAATTTCAATTGCTAAATTCTAGTATGGAAAAAGGGCAGGGCAGGAGGGTGGGCGGGCAAGGGCTTTTTACCTTAGAAACAAACTGCAAAAGCGAGTTATTGAGCAAAAGCAGCGGCCATAGCAACAACTATCATATCTATGGAACCATTAAACTACTCTTTATCACGTATATATAGTCTTCAACAATTGTCCATTAATGCCTTCTATGCAAATCAACCTCCAAGGGACAACAAAAACAGCAAGCAAACAATATCCCTTCGGATTTTTACCTAGTAAAATCGCCCATAGGTAAAAATTAAACCCCAAAACTTTTTTGGGTTTAATAGCCATGGCCGCTACCAACCAGTAGCAGGTCCAATACGCCGTTCTAGGCTGCCCAACTACTTTCCGCACGCCGTCAACTAGTATATCAACAATCTATTCGTTCTCCAGGCACCTACACTCAACGATTTAATTAATTTAATCTTGCTGTTATTTTATTAAATCTTCCATAATAAATGCCAATAGACCACACGCCATTGCTGCTATAGCAACATGTCAGCAGCCCAACCTCCATCGGCATCAACCGACGGATCACCCGTTGGTATGCCTGAACAAATAGCAACTGGTGTGGGCGTTGTGGGGGGTGGTGCACAGGGTCAGCAGGTCGTATCTGATGTTGTTGGGGAGGAGGAGCATTCATTTAATGAAGAGCCTAATTATAATAGGATAGGTGAGAGTAGATCACACCTAGATGATAATGATTTTGCTCTTTATGATGAGGATGATGATATGCCCGGCTCAGATAGTACGGGAAGATGGACCCCTACTAATGATTTTGGAGGAGTTGGTATTAATAATGCCAAACAACGGCAGTGGAAATTAAGTGCAGAAGAATTACGTCAGGTGAAGGAACAGTGTAAGAAAGTGTTTAATACAGAACATCCAACTCGTAATGATGTAGTAAATTACTTCTTTGGGGATGCGTCACCTTTATGGCAAGTGTTTAGGGATCGGTTGAATTGGACACACAAGCAATTTCTACTTTTTATGGCAACGAATCAGAGAATGTCTACTTGTAGGTGCTCCAGTGCTGAATTATACAATCCCAGCTCTCCACTTGATACTTCAGATATATTATCAAAGGAAGAATACACTGCTTGTTGGAAGGAGATATGTGAAGTGGGTAGGCCATCTACAACATCTGCTGGTGCTAATTCAGAGGAGTTGTTTTGGGAAGAGGTAGAGACCGCACTAAACAAGATGCTACGTAGATTAACGTGAGTATATTGTCTGTTTGTTCAATATAAATACGTGTGGTATCATTTGCTGTGTATTGTGATCATTTTCATACCGTTTATTATCATACCCGATCGATTTTAATCAAACATCTCACATCGCTTATGTTCACTCTCTTCTATTTTTTTTTACACAGGATTGTTGGTAGGGATGGCAAGCAAATATATCTATTTGATGATGATAAGATGCATTTTGAGAGTCATGCACGTAATCATAGAGAGTGGAATGTCAAGACAACCAAACATACACGTGACAACCGGTGGGGTTTCATATTGGATACTCTCTGCATCCCCGCTCTTCTAATGCCATGCAATGTTCATACCCATCGTCGAGGGGAGAAGCAAGTGGACGTAACAAGGCAGCAGCTATTCGGTTCTGCTTTTGGAAACAATCCTCTACAAGTTGTAGACCTATCAGATACTGAATTACATTGTGATCGGGGTTTCTCGGGGGAAGGGAATCACCAAGACGTGTTGGCTCCTTCAGGTGCTGGTATTACTGTTACAACCCAGAGAGCTCTTTGGGCGGCATACAACTATTCACAAACACCCAAGGCGAATGACAAACGGACATACATCGATCCCAACGGAATAATGGCACTTTATGTTAGTGAAAAGACTGTTCACGGCCGCAAGTTAGCATGTGGGGCATTCGTTACCGGCACTGGCAAAGTAGTATTGTACATGTCATCTGTACACAAATCTACCAAATTAGATTACGTTACCTCGGATAAATGGGGAAAGCTCCACAAAAACAATAGAGATAAGTTGAAGGAGCTTGGATTCGGATTGGAACAGTCGTTACATCATGTCAAATCAGCCGAGGCAAAGCGTATACATGCCCAATACTACCAACAGTTCAAGAACATCCCAATTGATCAAGTTACTGGTGGTGCCCCCAATGCCATGTATTCTTACATGGTCTTAAACCAAGTGCTCGCTCCCTCGGTCCCGGGGAGGAAACAACTCTAATGGCCGCTGCATCTCACATGCGCAAACGAAACTCGGAAGGTGAACTTATCAACCACTACACCCAAATGTCATGCTCTGACATGTGGCATCTCCAAGCTCGGATGCGTGCATTCTCTGGTATCAATTCAACATCAATCGTCACTGTATCAGTATCTCAGTTTGATTCTAGCCGGCACAATGTTAGTACCAACCTAAGTTTCAATGATGCAACAATGAATACAACAGATGACGAAGCAACAAGTACAGCAATTGAAGACAACAACAATAATGACAATGATAGCAATTCATAAGGGAACAGTGCTTTGACAGACTGAACCTCGGCGAAGGGAACATTATATACATACCCAGTTATCAATTGTTGTTGTGAAGGGAACATATACCCCTTTAATTGTGAATACATACATTTAAAGATTATAAGTATAAAGATATACATTCCAAATAAACTGTATTATTATGTATCGTTAAGTAATACTGCTAGAATCATCTATTCTAGATGATCTCTCGATTACTTAAAACACATATCTTATACCACCCGATTTTGCATATTATATACCATCAACCGTCTCTTACAGCCGCCCCAAACTAAATACAAACAAACCATTCGAATAAATACAATATCTCCTATCTAAAACAACGCCATCATACGCTTATCTAAGCCTAATCAAGTAATACTACGTCTACCACCCATAAAAGATGCCAAATTATGGTATAATTCGTATAAACGAACCCTCAACACACCCCACAACAACCCCACAACGTACCCCAAGTATACATATGACTATTATACGCTCTATGGATGATAATTGCGACGTGCCAATGCATTATTATGAGCTCAATACAATAATTAGGTGTTAAAATTGTACTAAAAACAAGGCATCAGGTATCCCCACTCACCTATGTCAAGATCGATGTTAATACAACTACCGCCGCTCAGACCCAATCTTCATAACTACAACAACGCAGCATGCATATGGTGTGATACCGCGACCACCACAGGAAGAGCCATCGTAATACGAGAATACTACAATTTAGCTTAAATCATACTCAAAGTCATTTTTTTGCGGCTATGTCGATATCCCTATGCCGCCGCTTGGAGCCCACCGGACCCGTACGTCCCTTCTAATACATCTCATCTCAAATCCTGTGCAAGCATTTGGCCATTGAGGCAATCTAAGGCATTCAATATCACCATGGCCTTAACCCATAAAAGTTTATGGGTTAAGAATTTTTAACCCAAAAAAGTTTTTGGGCTTACACGTGGAAGGGATATTATTGAATTTATCAATTATTATTATCAACCATCGTAAACATGAAGACTTGTGCGGCATGTCATGAAGATCTACCCAAAGATAAATTTAGCAAGAAACAGTGGACAATGAATCAGCGTAGGTGTAAAGTATGTATTACTGACAATCGGGAGGTACAACCATTATCTAATAATGCAAAAAACAATAAAGCCCCAAAAGTAGTACAACAGTTACCAATTGCAACTAATAATGAGCCCCATAGTAACAATGGTGTAATTCGTTTGTTAAATTCATTGAGTATACAAGATTGCAATACGCCAATATCTGACGAAGATCTATTCAAACAACCACCACAAAAGGAAGATTGTCCAATATGCTTCCTACATATGCCATCATTGTGGACGGGGTATAAATACATGGCATGTTGCGGAAAGACTATATGCAGTGGATGTCTCTTTGTGGACTACAAAATGCACTGGCGTAAGAAATGTGCATTTTGTAGATCTCCGGCGCCCATTTACTTAGATCAAGAGAGGTAATAAAAAAGATCAAAAAGAGAATTGAGGTAGACGATCCCGAAGCATTATACTGCCTTGGAACCATGTATTCGATGGGGCAAGGTGGCTTTCCACAAGACATGATGAAGGCATTAGAACTCTGGCAACAAGCAGGGAAACTCGGTAGACCTTCGTCTTTTAATAGTATTGGTTATGCCTACTTCAATGGCGTTGGAGTAGCGAGAGACGAAAAGAAGGGTATGCATTACTGGGAACTGGCAGCTATTATGGGGCATGCATTTTCACGGGATAGTCTCGGTGATGCAGAGCTGAAGAAAGGAAATATCGATAGAGCTGTTAAGCACTTTGTGATTGCTTCTGCATTTGGATGTAGTAACTCCTTGGATTCAATCCGAGGGTTGTTCAAGGAAGAGATGGCCACAAAAGACGATTATATGAATGCTATTTAAAAGGTTACCAAGAATACCTAGATGATATTAAAAGTGACCAGGACCAGAGGGATGCCGCTGCTGCATTTAATGATGAACTCAAGTATTACTAGGGATCATGTTAGAGGAGAAACAAGCATATGAGAGAGTAAAGCCGCTGCGGATGATGAAATTGCAAGCATTATTAGGCTCGTATAACAACTTTTTACTATATAGATCTTCATACTATTATCAAGTTTACGATTCGTTTCATTTCCTATCAGATCTTCTCTTCTTTAACCAACGTTACTCTTCCTTCTTCCTTCTATCAATTTAAGCCTGCCAAGAAATGAATCCTACATAATCATTTCAGACACTAACCTTCCAAAAGACGACAATTTTATTATTAATCAACCATTCCATCATCTTTCCTTCACGGTGCAATGTAAAGACGTTCGGTAAATTATCATCAGCATCCGATGTTGAACCATCTTCACATTTAACAGGACCTAATACATTCGACGATAATTCCTTTGTTGTATGATCATATTTGTATTCATCATTTCGTAAACCTGGTTGTAAATTACAGGGGGGTCTGGCATATCGATTATCACTATATAATACCATGCATGATGATTCTTATCATATCCGATTTTTGTGTTTTTGTAGTTTGGTATAAGTATATGACAAATGACAAGAGAGTGAGTTTGATATATGAACGTTTTACTTTCACACATACTCTCATGCCAAATATATACTGACCATCTTCACAAGTAATTGATAGTTGTTGATCACTACCATCACCTTGATCAATACCATGCCATAATCCTTCAAATTTACGTATGTCGTGATGATGATTGCTCTTTTTCACTTCGTTGTTAACAATAAGATGGGGTAGGATACCACGCAATAAGTTGTTCTCGTCGGCGGTGGCGTATGTTGTACTGCTTAGCAGAGTAGTAATAAGGATAGCGGAGAATTGCATGGTTTAATGCTAATTATACCTCTATGGGGTGTTTGGATAGATGCTAATTGCAATCAACAACTCTAAGTTAGTTGCGACATAAAGAAGATTTATCGCTATCTCATTCGAGCATTTTTCAAAGTGATTTTCAGCTTTGAACCTCTTTGAACACAGACCAACACTCTAAATATAATATGTCTTCGATTTGAGTTTGAGTTGTTTGATTGAGTAAAGGATGAACACTTGATCAGATTTGTGATAACGTGCACACTTCATGTAACAGGTATCCTTAATTCTCATAAGATGTGCACTTTTTAATTTTTATCTACTACTTCCTTTCTTTCTAGCCCACTTCTAGTTAAACCTCCAGCCCCAACCCAGCTCAATCATATAATCTGCACTAGTGACCTTCACTAATAGTAACGATTCTCCTCATCAGCAGCTGCAGCTTCGTCCCTCTGACGACTCTTTATCTCTCCCAAGTATTCTTGATATAATCGTAATGCTTTTGTAAAATCATCTTTTGTTGCATCTCCATCTTCATACATCAATTTGATAGAATCCAAAGAATCATTATCTCCATCTCTCACTGCAATCATATGATGTTTTAGGGCTCTATCCATATTTCGAGCCTTCTCCTCCTCCATACCTAGCATGTGCCTTGCCAAAACATCTCCTGCAATAGCTCCTAATTCGCAGTAATACCGGGCCTTCTTCATATCAACTTCTACTCCGCGGCCAAATTCATAAAAGCCACCAATGCCGCAATATGCTGCGGCATAACCAAGTTCTGCTGCCCTATGACAGAGTTCTAATGCTTTTGTATAATCTTGTGGGTATCCATATTCTCCTTGTTCGTAATAATATCCTAGATTGTGAGTTGCAATGGCATCGCCTTTCTCCATACGTTTCTTTTCTCTTTCAACAAATTCCTCTTCTGTTTTAGGCGACGGAGTTCTACAAAAGGCACACTTTTGATTATCAACTTCATTCCCTTGGTTGTCATAGACAGGTGCATAAGTACACCCACTGCAGATAGTTTTTCCACAACATGCCATGTATTTACTTCCCGATGGAAGTGATGGTAATCGTAGGAAGCAAATTGGACAATCTTCTGCTGGCAGAGGCTGCTTGAATAACTTATCATCATGTAACTTAGCGGCACGTCTTTGATATTCCTCGCAATCTTTCTTATGCTTCTTTTTGTGTACCTTTTTACAAACAGCATTGCAATACTTCACTTGTTTACACTTGTTGCATATATTATTGGCACCATCTTTACCACAATTGGGACATGAAGTAGACACGACGATATCTTCTGTGCTCATGATGATATTATATTGTAGTTTAGAAATGGTGATGTTTTGTATCTTCGACCCGATATCTCTGCCGCCCTACTATCGCCGTCACTACTACTGCTGCTGCTCAACTATATCCTGCAGACCTGCTGCTAATCTATCTCTATCTCCCAATAATGCTCTAATCGATATCGTCAATCCAGTCAAAAAGATACCGCAAATAAGATCTTTTCATTTTTTCCTCTTCAACTCTTCTCATTGTCGGTGTAGGCATAGTAATACAGTTAATAATGAGGCGTATATCAATATCAATAACTGCATTGCTTATTAGCATATGCATAAGCTACACGTTGGGGTTTAGTACTCCCAAATTGATCGACAATAGAGCTTTGGTATCCACAACAACTCATACTCATACAAAACAATCGACTACCTTATTCCCCAGACGAACAAGAAGAAGATGTCGAAACAATATAACAACAACTCATAGAAGAATGACTACTGATGACAATGAAAAGATTGAACAGAAAGAAGTTACAGAAATAGATAACAACAAGGCAATAGACAGTACCAATGGAGATACCAAAGAGATAGAAGATACCAAAATAGTTAATGGCAGTACACCTACTAAAGCAAATGATAATAAAAACAGCTCCAATGGATTCTCATTAATACTACTACCAACACTATTATTCAAATTTACAATAGTAATGTTAGTTAAATTTGCTACTGATATTGTTGTATTTCCATTGTTGTGGAGTTATCGATTAATTAGAATGTGTAAACGAAAGTTGTTTAGAGGGTTGAGTAGAGTGTTTGGTAGAGGTGATAAGGGTAGTATGGATGTTAAAGTTAATGGTGATAATTCATAAGATCTCTGTTCCTGGCTGGATGATTCAGTATATTATGTATGTGCCATTAAGAGCCAGTGGTATATCAGCAATTGATAGGAATGATAAAGCGATATTACCTGTAGTCTGTAGGAACCTAGATTCTATCTAACTTATCCAACTTTCTCTCTTCGGTTTCCTCTCCAATTCCTTATTTACATACTCATACTATCTATGTCTCACCAACTTCTTCATCAGGAGTAGGAGCAATGAGTGATGAACTAAAACTCCCTTGAAGAAGGAAGGTAAATGGAAAACGATACCGCATAAACGATAAAATCAAATTCCAAAACAGAACGGCATTCTTACTCTCCTTCTCTCTCCACTCTGGACTTAACAAGTCCTCAATACCACCTGATATGACACTCCGTAGCTCCTTCTTAAGTACCCACGGTGATAGACGTTCACAGAATAATGCTGAGGATGGACCTCTTGATCCGACAAAGCTTGGTAATGTACTTTGGACGCAAAAGTGAGGTACAAACTTTTGTAAACAGTTTGGACATTCCGTCTTGTACTCTTGGGAGTTACCAGCACTCCATCCGGCTACTACATCATCATCACTTAGATAATAGTTACATCGGGGGCAGAACTCGTTATCTGTATCAATTGATATGTCGGGGTATACAATCTCGAGTAAGTTCTCTCCCAATAGAATCTGACGCAATACATGACCGGTAACATACTGTTCTGTGTATCCGGTAACTTCCTTCTTGTCTGTGGCGTTAGTACTGCTCTTGTTCCGAGAGACCATACGCTTGAATGTACCACGAAGACCGGCGGGGTGTTCATCATTCTCACCTGCAGCTCCTAGCTTTTCCTTGGCAATATCCTTGGCCATATCAACATATGATCGTCTTTGGACTTTGAGAGTGTTCCAATCCATATCAATCGATGCCCCATTTGCCCAATCTTTTGTTTGACGAGAAGAGATATTGTTAGTTAGCAGCGGTATGTATGAAACAAGTACACAAGATATGTGTCACAAACTTTATCACACTTACCAGGCAACTCCTCGCCACGAGCTTCTCCTGATGCCTGCTTCCAAGCATTGTCAGACGAAAAGGCGGATACTAACGATGAATAGACTACACCATCTGCTACAATACCATCCTCGTGCATACTTGCCAAGAGCTGGGTTGCACGGTCCGTATCACCACATCTTCCACATGCATCAATAAGGCACTGATATGCCTCTGGATCAGCTCTAAGTCCACGTTCTTTCATCATCTTGAGCATTTCAAAAGCAATTGCAAGTTCTGCCTTGGCTGTTTCTCTTGCCTCCATAATCTTAAGTGTAGACAACTTGTCATTGAATCGATCACGTACAGGAGACTCTTGGCTTGTGTTCACCATTGACTTCTTGGCTCGTTCCTTCTTCGTTGGAGTTTGTGGCAAGTCTGCATCCATGACAATATCATTCACCATATCGGCAATGTTTTGACTCTCTTCGTCTGCCTCTTCTCGATGGCTGCTTCCTCTCTTGAATGTGGAAGTAATGGCTTTACTATCAACTTGATCAAGTGCATCATTATCAATGGCCATGAGGTCCTTACCTACCACGGCGGTGAAGGTCATGAAGAAGACGGTAAAGGTTGTTACCTCAGAGGTTGCTGGCTTTTCCTGTGATTGATTGATTGATTGATTCGAGAAGAGACACATGATGTGAGCAAATGATATGCAAACGTCAAACAAGAAGATATAAGATCAACCAATCACTCACCACTGGACCAGTTTGACCGGTAACTGCTGCACTTCTGGCTGCCGATGACGCACCAGTACCTTCACTTGAATCCTCCTTGTTCTTATTACCTGAATTTGTCCTTCGGAACTTGCCTACATTCTCACGTTGTCGATCATACTCGGCCCTAACTGCCGAACTCATTGGACGAGGCGTACCAAACAGATTCTCATCAAGTTCTTCAGGAAAAGTGGGATAATGATAGTATACACGTCCCGTCTGTTTAGCATGAGAGGCAGCCGTACTTGCCGATGTAACAGATACATCATCATCTCCTTCGTCTCCTACATTAACCTCTTCCCTCTTGGTGGTGACATGTACTACCATGGCATTCTCTACACCGCCTTCTGCTACTGACTCGGGCAGATCGACACCGCATGGTTCAGGTGGTACGATTGTTTTCAACTCACGCTTGACATGTGCACTTTGCAACATGGGTGGATCATTCTCCTTGGCATTGGATGATGCCCCACCCCCACCACCCGTTGTCCGTTCCTTTATCATTTTACGTAAACTACCCCGTGGCGTAGCCTCCTTGCCACCCGCTGCTCCATTGTTACGCTCACGTACTATACCACGAACATTGGCAACCAATCCATTATTACGAACATATCGATCCACGGCACTATCAAAGAAGGATATGTCAGCCTCACCACTACCATATAATCGTTTAGTAACAAAGTCATCAAACATTTGGCTTCCCACAAGCTCCTCGAGAAAGTCACGTACATCACCTCGTTGTGCTTCCAAGAATTCTTGTGAACGAAATCCAGCACCACCATATGCACCCTCGTTCTGCTTGGATGGGAAGACCAAGAACTTACGATACTTTTGCAGCAGGAAGCAATACGTCTCCAGAAAAGATTCTTGCACCGCATCCCAGGGACTTTGTGTACTCAAGTTCTTCTTCTCACTCAACGTCATTAGTAAAGTTGAACTAGGATCATTATTCCCACCATCATTATCACCATTTAACCAATTCTTACGACGTTCTTCCGGTGTGAACATTAACATGAATGCCTCATCGAAGAGACATAACCGACTTTCCCACATGGCATCGGCCATACTCTTAACATCGGGTGGTAGATGTATACCCATTTCAGATGTATTGTGGTCTTTACGGAGTGATCGTACCTCACGGTGGACATGTCCGGCATTATTCTCAACCTTGTTGACTAGACGTTGGTAGATGAACTTGGGTAAGGTGGGTAATGGACGAGTGTTTGTACCGAGACTGACCATATTCTTGTCTAAATCTACCACAATACATTCATCTGATAAATCCTCAAATGTATCAGCCAAGTGACGTTTGTCAATACCACATAGAAATGGCATGGGTGCTAGTTTGGATATTGAAAGTGTCATGGAATTTAGTGATCCGGCTTATAAAGGATACATGTAAAATATACAATATCACTTACCAGATAAGATTGGTACCAGAAAATGTGGTAAAACAGGAATATACGCATGACTCCACTTCATGGGGAATAACAAACTTAATAATATCTCACAGCATGTCGTTAATAAACTCAACTGTGTACTAGTTACTAACACCTGTCGTTCCAATGCCAACGCCGTCCATACCTTTAATACATTCTCAACATCTAAACATTGGAATAAATGACTAAATGGCAAACTAACCCATGGCAATGGTAAGTTATACGGTGGACTCCATATTGAGATTGTTGAATCTAATATAGTAGTTTGTACCTGGAATGATCCCGGTGGTGGAGCCGGTAATTCCGAACAAAAGTTGGTTATATATCGTTCAATTGGTAATGTTAAGACTTGTTTCATAATACTTGAACTGGCAGAGGTGGATGTTGTTACTATACCCATTTTCTTATCACCACTACTTTCGGCAGCAGCCTCGTTAATACTAGTGGAACTTGGTGGTACCATTTTAGATAATCGATGTAATTGGGTTAGATATTCACGAAATGCAACGAGGTATGGATGCATTGATAATATGACTAGACATTTTGGTAGATAGACAATCTGTGTTGATGTAGTTGTACCGTCTTCTTCTTGTTGTGTTCCTGTATCCACTGATAATGTGGATTTGGCCTTGTCACCAATATTTCTACGACCCATTTCCTTCTTCTTCTTCTTTTGTACCTTCTTATTATCACTTTCTGGTGATACACTAACTGTTACCTCATGTCCTTCCCAAACAGTTAAACACGTGCCATACATTTTCTGACCAGATTCACCAGTGGTTACAAAGTAATGTACCTTTGGCATTGTATTCCCATCATCTCGTCCGCCTGTATTTTGTGTATGTTTTTGTTTGGAGTGGGTGTGTTATTTGGAAGAAAATAAAGAGGGGGATAGGGTTAGAAGCTGTTGTTGCAACTCAAAAGTTATGCATAAGTTCCTCTTCTCAAACTACAAATGAACACCAAGATATGCTCAACTTCATTCTCTATTATACTCACAAATCCAATCTATACAACAACACACACAACACAACCAAAAACAACAGCAAACAAAATACATACCAACAGGAACTTTACCACTAGGATAACAAAATGCCGTAACACTATCAACTAATAATGGATTATCATCATAATCTTTCGTTGGATATCGTGTTGTTACCTTTGGTATAAATTCTGTACCGTCTAATTTGATGTTGTTTGTAGATTCAGCAGTGGTAGTATCAGTGTCAGTACTATTTCGAGGAGATAATGGAGTTGGTATAACCTTTTTGGGAAAATCAGAGGTTAAATTCCATTGGACAATTCACAAAGCATATATCCAAGGAGATAAGGGTGGTTAGTATTTGTTTTTAGTGGAATTGCAAAAGACTTTAATCATATGCACAATACAAACTGATTCCACACAACCAAACACACACAACTACAACTCTATACATAAACATGCTACATAAATCAAAGAGTGAGTCTGTAAATTTAAACTTTCTGTCTCTTACCTTTGTAACATTCTTCCTTTTTGGTGAAGCAGGTGGCATACCGCTATACTGCATATCTCCACCACTCCCACTTCCACCATTATCAGTGTTACTATTATCAACAGGTAAAGAACTAACAACAACAAAATATTCAACTAATCGTGGTACTTTTTCACGTTCTCGTACTTTGGATAATTTAGTTATCCTACGTCGTGTGTCTGCACTTCCCCCTGGGTTGGAACTACCTTGAGTGTTGTTTAAGCTGGTGTTACTTTCGGTACGTGATCTATTAATAGTAGTTAACCCGTCGCTCGAAGTGGTACGGCTACGGTTTATATTAGGTATAGGTGGTGATGATGCACCATTGTTATTACGGCTTTGTCTATCAACTAAATTTTGTAAATTTAAATCATCTGCTTTAATTGTAGCATTAGTGGGTGAATCGTTTGAGTTGGAGGCGGAGAGTGTAACGTCTGTTATTTGTAGATTGTTCATCTTTGGTAGTGGTTAGTTTTATGGTTAGGTCGGTGGCGCGTTGTTCACTTCGTTAGTTTTTACTGCAATACGGTGCACCTTACACTAAATTCGTACTAAAACCCAAGATTGTTCGGTACTAGGTATCCTTTTCCGCCGGTATCTTTTTCTCTCCCCTCCTCTCTTCTCGGCGACTTTATTATTCATTATCTTGAAATATGTTGCTAGAGATATTAGATGTCCTTAGGGTATTAGTCTTTATTCTTCTTCTAGAATTATATAGCAAGAAGTTTGGCCTATATGGAGTAGTTAAGAGTATAAATAAAGTCAAGTGCGAGCAAACTGAATCGAGTGTCATTGAAATATGGCTACAATAGTGCTAGAATCTGCAAACGCGGTAGTTTTGTTATTCTTGTATCAATTCTAACATTGTAAGAAGTTGACCTATGATCAGATATGGAAACGCTCGTCACTGATATTTGAATGGTAGAGATATATAACAATGATGATGATGAATCTCTCAATACTAATCTTCATTGCCATTATCTCCACTTGCATATCAGTCGCATTAGCTGATGTACAAAGCAACAATACAAATGTCATTCTCAACCATATTATAACTACCAACAATGACAACAATGTTATAGCTCAGCAGCAACTAACGTGCAATGAAACAACCATACAAATCTATGGAATGTATCCAATGCAGGGTAGTGAATTGGGTAGTACTCCCGTGGCATTGGCTGTACAATTTGATGGCAACAATGATGATGATATTAGAGAGAGGCTGAATTGCAACTTTGGAAGTTCAATTCAGCCATTAATAAATGGTGATGATATGTATGATCAATTAGAGAGGATTGCATTGGCCTCTTCAAACAGCAGCTATGCTAACAACAATCCAATTCAATTGGGAAGTAACTACAAGCTACTATTATGCAAATCACCAGCGGCAACATCCATTGGTACAATTCCATTTCACATTTCATGCCACAATCAAGAAGAAGAACAACAAACTTCAAGTAGCATAGAATCAACATTACAATTTGAATATACAATTGCAACATCAGCTCATACAATACATCCATCCCTTGGTACACCAAATTATACAACTGTTACAATTACAGGTAGTGGATATGCGAATAGTACATATCAATCATGTTTCTTTGGAAGAGATCATGTTGTATTTGCTACTTATATATCTAGTGAAGAAGTACAGTGTAGTGTACCAACTTCACTACCACTATCAGAAGAAGAAGGAAGGGATGAATATCCAATATTTATATCAAATAATGGTATAGATTATGAAGGAGAGGATTGGGCAACAGTTACTTTTGTTACTGTACCATTGCCAATTGTACAAAGTGTTGAATCGAATACAGTTACATGGAGTACAGATTCTAATGTGACGGTTATTGGATTACATTTTGATCCACATGCAAGTCTTAGTAAGGCGGTATGTTCATTTGAGTTTGAAAGAGGGGATGTATTGAAGACGTCAGTAGGATTAGTTGTTAATGATACACAAATCAATTGTCATCTACCAACAATACAAGAAGATGAACTTGTACAAAGTTCTCCAGTCATTGGTAACATTCGAGTTAGTACAAATGATGGAATAGATTACAGCACTTCATACTCGTCTATATTCATTTATGGACCGTTATCATTACAATCAGTTCATCCAAACTCAGCTTCATTGGAAAGTGGTGGAACCATCATTACATTATACGGATTAAACTTTCATCCGGCAAAGACATTATCATGTTTATTCACTTTAGTTAATGATTATGTAATTCCAATATCAGCTACGTATCATTCATCAAGTAAAGTTACATGTCAAACACCTCAATCAATGATGGTGGGAGTTGCTCAACTATCAGTATCAACAATTAATCAAGATATGTCTAATTCAATCGACTTTACATTTCTGAGTGTACCAACAATAATATCGGCTACTCCCCTGAGAAGTTCATCATGGAGTGGTGGTACAATTGTAACCATTGAAGGGGGTGGGTTTAATGCTGATGATAATGGTTCAGGCACGTCAACCTATTGTCAATTTGGTAATGCATTGGTAGTGGCTAATGTGTTGAATTCTACTACACTGACTTGTATTACACCACCGGTGACATTGGTACGGCATGATGTTAGTTTATCGCATGAGAATTCGTTATTGGATGGGGCATTAGATGTTTCATTAGAGGTATCAATCAATGGCTATAGCACCACCAACTCTGGCATTACCTTTCAATATCATTCGAACGATTCAATGGATGCACCAATTGCTAATGATGAAGATGAAGTCGATACACATCAAATAGACCCCACGACGGTACAGGTTACAAGTTTTAGTCCAACATTTGGTTCAGATGAGGGAGGTACAATCATTCATTTAGTTGGTACTGGTTTCGATGAAGAAGTCTCTCCACAATGTGTATTCAATGATGGAGAATCAAGTGTTGCTACTGTCATTAGCCATACCCTTATCAAATGTATAGTCCCCCCATCTGCGGGGATTGGACAGACTAACACCTCGGTTGGATTAAGTTTCAATGGTGATGATTTGGTTTTGGCGGATACATCATTTAGCTATATTAGTTCACCAATTATCACCGATATCTCACCCAAGTACATCTCAAGTAATGGTGGATCAAAGTTAACCATCTCAGGCACAAACTTTGCACCTGATGAACATTTGGTTGGTGTGTTGAAATGCTCATTTGGAGACACGGTAGTTGCAGCATCGGTCACATCTGAGGGAGACATAGTTTGTTTCACACCTCCAATCAAGCCTGGCGTAGTAGAAGTACGAGTATCAATCAATGGGGTGGATTTCACGGCACACTCTGTCAAGGTCATATCTCATCTAACCGCTGAGATACACGATTATACCCTTCAAAAAGATGATGATATGGTTGTGGTGGATGGAATCAACTTTCAACCATCTCCTGACTTGTCCTGCATATTCAATGTTCAAGATGGTCGAATTACTGCCGTGGCAACTTGGGAATCTAATACTAAAGTGACGTGCTCTATACCTCCCATTGTCGTGGGGGCAACATCCACTACCCTTGAAATATCCAATACAAACGAACACCATCTTGACAATCCGAGTATATCCTTCCACTTTCCTCAACGGGACGAATCATTATCCTCCTCTACCTCCGCCGTTAAACTAGAACAAGAAAGCGAGACTGGTGAATTAGCAAACAAGTACTCCATATCAATTGATTCTATTGAACCAAAGGCAATATCAGAAGTTGGCGGGGAGTTGTTGACCATCCATATTGTTAGTGATTTGCAACTCGGTGCAGGTGTATCTTGTGCTTTTGAGGATTTGGCAACAAGTAAAACAAAAACAAGCCCTGCTTCTGCTGTAATATCAAAGTATGCCAACAACGGGAAGAGATCAACACTCGTAACATGTCCAACACCTGAAATGATTCCGGGTGATTATACATTATCACTGGAGGGTATAAATAACTCAGCAGCATCGGATATTGTCACAACAATAACCGTCTACCCTGAGTTTTCAACACTTGAGACGTCTCAACCTCTTGACATATCATCATCATCGCATAACAATGCGAACATGAGGCAACTCGATGAATTAGATAAATTATCAATCAATATCCATCCTTCGTTTGGTCCGGAGAGTGGGGGTAATACCGTCATGATTAATGGTAGTGGTTTTAAGGCAAATAGTTCGGCGGTATGTCGATTCGGGGAGGACTCTGTTACTCCTGCCAAGTTTATCTCTGGCGAATCATTAGAGTGTGTAGCACCGCCAGTTGTCAACCACCCGGTTGTGAATGTGTCCTTGACAATTGATGGTGTTGAATGGGCCTCGTCATCTCAGACATACACCTACTTGCCCATGCTTCGGATTAATAAAATCAGCCCACCGTCTATGCAAATCGATGTGCCGCATCAAGTTGTCATCGCAGGTGATAATTTCGAGTATATACCATCTCAGCTAATATGCAAGCTCGGTACAACAATTATCGGTAATACCACAGCAGTAGATGAAAGTTCAGTGACATGTTTTATTCCACCCGTTTATCATCCGGGCGAGGTTGCTTTGGATATCGTTACAGAGGATGGGACCTCAATGTTAAATCCCAACTCTTCAAATAATACAATCAAATTCCATACTCCGATTGAATACAGTATCTTCCCTTCCTTTGCCGACATGACTGGGGGAACTAATGTTATCATTACCAAAAACAACTTGTTAGAAGATAGTTTCAAGCAATTGATATGTCGGTTCAATCTAAAAAACGATACAAGCATCGACGTAGTTGCAACACAACTCAGCGATACACGTCATTCGTGTATTACCCCTAATGTTATTGATTGGTTAGAAGCTGATGACCACCCCATATATGCAACACTGTCTCTGGTATCAGAAGAGAGTCATACCTCTATTCCGTTCATGTTCAAAACTACTCCAATGATTGAATCGATCTTTCCGAGTATTGGTAGTGTTAATGGCAATACTTTAGTGAGAGTTAGAAGCTCTTCGTCGATGTGGGTTAACTCAACATTACTTACCTGCCTCTTTGGGGAACTAGAAGTACGGGCCATATTTGTATCGGCAAGAACAGTAGATTGTGTCTCACCTCCAGGCCATGGCATTGTTACGGTTAAAGTTTCTGATAATAACAATATTAACTTACCTGAATCAAATCAGATATATTCCTTTCACGACGAGCCGCATGTCTCGTTAGTGACGCCAAGCTTTGGTTTGGCATCAGATAAAAAGGTCATAACACTAATTGGTACTGGGTTCACTAATATAATGGAATCATCATGTGTGTTTCAAGGATCAAGTGGTAGTACACATCAATTCAAAGGTTTGTTCATCAATGAGACGACAATAGAGTGCCATGTTGGACCAGAGGTTCTTCCTCCTTCTCAATACGTGTGCAGGGCATCCAACAATGGAGGCATTGAGTATGGAGGGTTCAACACCACCACATTAGTTCATTATACCTCATTAGCTACCCCAACAATCATCTCGACCAACCCTTCGTCGGGAATATCACAAGAGCCTATTAATGTGACGATGTTAGGAATAGATTTATCAGTTGGATCTTCTTCTTTACGAACTTATTGTGTATTATTAGATCATGATGGATTATGGTTATCATCAAGTTTAGCAGATGTTCAAAGTGACGAGTTGATTCATTGTCTTGTACACTGCCCAATCGGCAACTCCACGGCAAAGTATTCTCTTGGCATTTCTCTCGGCGGTAGTGATCAAGTCCATTCATCATCTCCATTCCGGTGTAAGCCGAGACAGAGAATCTTGGACGTGTTACCAAAGTACATTAGCGTAGGAGAGAGTACCCCAATCAGTATCAATCTGGAAGAGTTTAGGTCTGCTCGCTTTTTGAATTGTGTGTTTGGTAGTGGTAATGAGATGGTGCCTGCTACATATAGTGGCAATGGCATCGTTGAATGCCCTTCTCCAGTATTCAACCATCCGAAAAGGATGGCATTGAGCCTAAGTGCTGACAATCTCACTATTACAGAAGGGGTGGTGATTGATGTGATCGATCCTATCTCAAGTAGTAGGTTTTCTCCCTCGATACTCTTTGCCAGAACGGACGTGATCATCGAGGGGAACAACTTTATACCAGACAAAATGATATGCACATTTGAGGGTAGTATCGGAGAGATTGTAACGTCTAATGACACTCATGTGGTTTGTCGGTCACCCGTAGACTTGGTAAGCACGTCTGCGGAAGTAATACTTAGTATCAATGGAGCACCACAATTGAATGCCTCCGCGGGTTATGTTGATGTTCTTCCACCACCAAGAGTTGATAAGGTCACGCCCTCTAGTGCTCTTGCTCTGGGAGGATCAAACGTTATCATTCATGGTACCAACTTTTATGATATTTCAAACCCATTATGTTACTTTGGTGATGCTATAGTCGATGCATACATCCTCACCGATAAGACAATGTCATGCAAAACACCAGAGAGGAATGATGTTGGAGAAGTTAGTGTATACGTTTCTTTCGACGGCGGCAGATCAGTCCAAGGCGGAGATTTATTCCTTTCATTTCTAGCACCGGTAGTATTACACGATGTGTATCCTCAAGTAGTTGTTAATGGTACACAAATTAGATTAGTTGGAGCGGGATTTACCAAGGCACCAATTCAATGTGCCTTTGGAGATTCAATGTTTACGCCGGCATCAGTACTATCGTCAACCGAGGCTACTTGCCTATTTACATCTAATAATGAGGACTTCGGTCAAATAGTAGTCTCAATCGTATCATTAGATCGTATTCAATTGTCGATTGGGGATTTAAACATCAATTACCATCATCTTGTTGAGATTTACTCATCGTCAAATCATGGAACAATTATGGGAGGTGAGCTAATCGAATTACAAGTATACGGCATATTGGATGATATTATTACAAAAGAAGAAGGACTTGGCCTTATCCATTGTCAATTCGGAGACAAGTTTACCTTGACAACATTAGAATTTGACGAATCGATAGTTTCCTGCCCTACTCCAGCGGCAGACTCTCCGGGCAATGTGTCTGTGTCTCTGATATACGGCGGACTGCCATTCTCATCCAATACATTGATGTTTGAGTATACAACCCAGCCTCAAGTTGCGTCTATTCATCCCACAAGTGGCCCACTTGCTGGGGGAACCAGTGTTAGAATTCAAGGATTGAATTTACAAAGCATAGGGTCGTGCAAGTTTGGAAATGAATTAAGCTACGGGTATATGGATAGTGAGAATACAATCGTTTGTATCAGTCCTGCTACTAGATTGGCCTCTAGACATGCCGTATCCTTGCTACTAGACTCGTCAAAAGAATGGCTTGATACTGGATTGGACTTTCATTATATTGAACCTTTCACACTTGAGAGTGTGAATCCTCTTGGTATTAATCGTGGTGTAGAGTTCATCAGCGTATATGGCCGTGGATATTCGAGATCAACAGACTTGCAATGTTGTTTCGGCGGAGAATCAGACTGTATTCTTAGTGAGGCAACTGTGTTATCCAATACAACATTGAAGTGCCCACTTCCTTCGTGGGATGTCATTCAAGAGATCGGACCTTTCATTCCATTATCACTTACATCAAATGGTGTCGACTTTGTACAGAGTCCATCATTACTGACCTACCAAAGTAGTGATATGATAGTTGTTACTAAAGTGTATCCATTAGTTGGACCTGCCTTTGGCGGAACGGTTGTTGATATCTATGGCTTGGGATTTCAAGAACATGCAAGCTATTGGTGTTGTTTTGGTAAGGTCTCGTCGTCTCGAGCGGAGTACATATCAGATGGTCATATTCAGTGTACCACTCCCACCTCCTTTGTCAAGGAAAGTGAACAAGTTGCAACAGCCTCTGTTACAATCAGCAGCCTCACTCCTCATTCATTGAATAGCTCCTTGAACTTTACATTCTACTCTCAACCAACGAGGTTAGCAATGTATCCTACTGTTCATGGTGTGAGTGGAGGGGGAACAAAGGTGAAGATTGGTCAGCTGGCACCTTTACTTTCAAAGTTACAATCATCGGACATTCCTCTTGATCCTACATGTCGATTTGATACTACAGTCGTTCCTGCATCGATTTATGAAGGAGGTTATATCATATGTACAAGTCCACCAATCGAGGCTACCAATCTACAGAACGGCACCACACAGTCCGTACAAGCTTCAGTCTCAATCAATGGTCAAGATTACATATCAACTTATGAACACTACCATTACTATCATCCTCCCTCCATTCACTCGGTTAGCCCGGACATTGTCTGGGTTGGGGAGGAGGCGGCAGAATTGATTATTCGTGGCTCAAACTTCTTACCATTGAATCAAGCCAGTTGTATCGTGGGTGAAGAGCTATTAAAAGCAGAGGTGGTTAGTAGTTCTGAGGTTCGGTGTCTTCTTCAGAACTTGAATCATACTGATCAAGTTGTTCCAGTTTCAGTATCATTAAACGGAGGAGTGGATTCGTCCAATATACTTCCACTATCTTGTCGTGTTAATGCTCCCATGATATTATCAGCAAGTCCTTTGTTTGTGTCTGAGGCTGGAGGAACGACAATTGAGCTGCAAGGTACCGGCTTTGATCAGATCAAGAGTAGAGGGTTGATCAAGCTGAATGATGCATTAGTACCGTTATCAGTGATTGACAATACCACGGCCTCCTTTGATGCACCATCGGGGAGAAGTGGTGATCATGTAATTCAGATTAGCTATTATGGATCAACTTTTACAGAAACTGGATTTGAGTTACAATATCTACCAACGCTACACATCTCAGTCATAAATCCTGCCTTTGTTGTGTTGGATACAGTGAATAGGGTTACTATATCTGGTAGCTTTGGAGGAAATTGGAATTACAAATGCGTCATGTCATTGGATGATAATGATGTACTTGAATTCACACCATCATATGTCAATGAAACATGCCTGAATTGTGATATTGACCTCGTCTGGGCATCGGCTTATCACATTACTAATGGACACCTTGCTGTTCACCGAGAAGAAGACGATCAAACATCAAATGCATTACACATTTACACAACTCCAAGGTATGCCATCGAGTCAATCGATCCAAGTGTCTTATCTGAAGCTCAAAAAAATGCTGGTGGTCAGTTACTAGCCATTCAGTCATCCCAAGAGGTGGTACTTTCAGCAGCTCCATTCTTTTGCAGATTTACGGATAGTGCCGGTATTATAACAACGACGAGTGTTGACATCATTACAGCCCATGAATTACGATGTACCATACCGCCTTTGACGGGAGGTGCTCAAGTATGCTTGACACGAGAAGATGGCACGGTTCAAAGCAACTCAATCGAGTTATCTGTTCGTCCTACTAGTCAACTGATCAAGTTGATGCCATCCTCGGGACCATTATATGGTGGTACGAATGTGACAGTGCAGGGAATTGGCTTCTCTGCCTACTCGGATGTTAATATATTGTGCCAGTTTGGAAATGAAATATTCGCCGCACACATCATGGACGATGAACACATCCACTGCAAGACACCATCCTTATCACATGATGATAACAATGTTACATTTACACTTGTTCAATCAAGTCAGCTCGGAAGTATCCCAATTAGCAACACCAACTTGACTTTCCAATACTATTCTCAACCGAAGCTCGTTAAAGTTACCCCAGACAATGGCCCAGCCTCAGGCGGTCACGAAATTAGTCTACATATCGAAGGCTTGACTGACATTAGAAGCTCATTTACACTATCCTTCACTTCGGTGGCTGATCAAAGTTATGTTACATATACCAAGGATGTCAAGTTGTTGAATCAGTCCACTTTACAAGCAATAAAACCTCCCTCTCCAACTGGTAGCGACGGCGGAATGGTAGTAATTCAAGTATCGGGTAACGGCCAAGATTATTCGACTGACGGGTTTTATTACAATTATACCGAGAGTGCCATAGTTCACTCATTCTATCCAAATGAAGTTGTAGAAGGTTCATGCTTTAACTTGACTATTCTAGTGGACAACCTCTATACCTCATCATCACATTGTACGATCGGTGATAATCGTTATCCGGCAAGTAACGGAGAGGTAGCTGGTATTGTAATTTGCAATGATGCCTGCTTAGATGTACACGAGGGACCGTATCAAGTTGGTCTAATGTTAGACAATAATGTCTTTCTTCCTGCTTCAAATGATATACAAGTAAGACATCGAATTAATGCCAAACAGATGACACCATTCATGGGCTCGGTCGAAGGAGGCACTCTTGTCACCATCGAAGGAGAGTTTCAAGAATGGTCTAGTCAACTATACTGCTTCTTTGGAGAACATTCAATTCTTGCAACAGCTATCAATGATACAGCTATCCAGTGTATCACCCCACCAATATCAATGCTCGAAGACGATTTACTAGAATTAGATGACAATTTATTGGGAGTAAACGTACGTGTTGCCCCATATCATCAGTCAAGTACCAAAGACGATATTACTAGCAGTATGGTATTCAATTACTATGAAAAAGAAGTCATTGACTCTGTTACACCAAGGTAAGTGACGCACATGTTCGAGGAGCACTATGTGACTAGCAGAAAAGTGACACATGATGTGATCTTTTTCCAAAATTCTACTTCCTATTCACCTCTCCTCTACTACTCTCCACCTTTTACTCCACCCAGATCTGGTTCAGGAGAAGGAGGTACAACTATACAAGTTTATGGATCGGGCTTTGTTAATTCTACATCTCTCACATGCAAGTTTGGTGAGGAGGTGGAGTTTCAAGCTGTCTTTCTCAACAATGAACACATAATGTGCACATCTCCTCCTCTGTCAGATGTGGCGGTCTCTCAAGCACTACCAATGAGTGTACCCTTGATGGTATCAAACAATAACAAAGAATATGTTTCTGCCGGATCATTTGTCTATCATGCCACACCTCAAATCATCAGACTATCGCCCGCAATCGGACCAGCTCAAACAAGTGTGAGGATTCATATGAAGTCGAGCTTGGGGTGGGTTGAACATCTTGTATGCAGATTTGGGAGTATACTGGCAACTAATGCCACAGTTGTATCTAATTATGAAGTGGAATGTGTGTCACCTCAAGTACCTGTACATCTTGGGGAGACTCAAGCTGTCGAAGTTGAAATTAGTCTAAACGGCATCGACTTCTTCACAAGTGGTCATTCATTTCAGTACACAAATCAGCCATTGATCTACTCAATGGCACCTGAATACGGTCCCATTTCTGGAGGTAATGCAGTTGTATTACATGGCAAGAGCTTAGTCTTCTCACAAGACAACCTACTGTGTAACTTTGGCCCAGAGTCTCAGACTATGGCAGTTTCGGTATTAGAATCAAAGATCACTTGCCTTGCCCCGGCGTCTACAAAGCATGAGATAGTTCCATTCAGTATCATCTCGATAGATACGAATATCATGCTTGAACAATACCATGATGATACAGTGATACAGTACAAATACCTACCCCCCGTTGAAATTGCCTCTATTTATCCATCATTCGGTTCAATGAATGGCGGCACATTGCTGTCGATCGAAACTAAAGAAGAAGTGCCGAATGTAGATGAATTGCATTGTGTATTTGGTGGAGGTAATATGACAACAATAGCACAAATTGATAGAATTAACAGGTCTTTACTTACGTGTCTAACTCCTGAGAGTAACACGAGCGGTAGTATATCGATTGGATTAGCTCAAGATGAAAATGCCACAATGCTCACTACATCAAATGTTCAGTTCCGATACACAACTGATCTCATTATCAATGACTTGTACCCCCGTCGAGGATCGAGTAATAGTGAAACTAATATCACCTTGAAGGGATCAAACTTTTCACAAGGGGGCATTGATTCAGTAGTATGCAAAGTTGGAAGTCATGAATTACCTGCCACGTTTCTTTCAGATGAGGAAGTCAAATGTACAGCTCCTCCAGACATTCCTATACGTGAGATTCAGGCGATAACAATCATTGGAAGTAGTGAGGAAGATCAAGGAAGTTTTACATTAGGATTTAAAGGCGAGGTATCAGATCCAATAAATATCGATTCATCAGTTGATGAGATAAGGGAACTGCTCTTGGATCTACCCGGGCTTGACGACATTTCAGTTAGTATAGAAGACGAATCGTCACTGGACAAGACCTTTTTGATTACGTTTCTAGGCATGGTTAAGGAACACCAGCCCCTGCTAACTGTTGAACATACAACGGTAGACGTTCATATAGATCGAAGGCAGTCATTATGTTGCAATGTTAGTCTATCACTAAATGGAGGTGTAGACTTCTATGATACAGACTTGGTGTTTGTTTATCATGATAAGGTTGTGGTAACTGACGTTTCTCCTGATCATGGAACCGTTAGTGGAGGAACAAATGTTGAACTATCAATGTTGGGTATTAGTAGTAGTCAGGAAGATGCCATGTGTATCTTCGGCAGTATTGAGGTACAAGGAACGTGGGTGAATGAGGAAACAATATCCTGTGTATCACCGGAAAGTCTAGATGATGCCACCGTTGCCGTTGGGGTAAAGTTTAGTGAGACTGGAGTTCGAGCAGAGTCTATGGCAAAGTTTACATATCATCATGAACCAGAGATATTATCAATCTTCCCACTGTCACTTCCAGCACTTCATGCTTCTAAGGCATTAGATGTTTATGGAAAGCATTTCTACAAATCAGAATCGATGACTTGTGTCTTTGATGTAAGCCTTCCATCAGAAGGAGGCGGCGTTTCATTAGAGGATAGACTTGCAACTCATCGTGAATCGGCAATCTTTCACAACAGTAGCCACATACAATGCCCAAATCCACCTACATTACAAGCCTTCTTTTCTATTACTGATCATTGGGCATCTAACTCAACACTAGTAGAAGGATCTATACTAAGCGTGTCATTAGAGAGCGGATCGGATAGTTATTACATTGGTACAATCCCATTTCATGCATTGGTAGAAACAACGTCACTCTTTCCAGAGACAGGGCCAAGGAAAGGGGGAACGGAAGTAATAGTTGAGGGTAGTAATATGATGAACACAACCCATCTTGCTTGCCGATTCGATTTAGTGGTTAGTCCCTCAGCTCAATACATTTCACCAACTAAGATTCTATGCATTACACCTCATTACCCTGGTGGTTACGGAAGGGCTGTGGTGCCTATCCAGATAGCATTAAACGGTGTAGACTTCTCGTCAGTTGCGGACGATGTCATGTTTGAGTATCACGAGCATCTAGTTTTGAAGGATATTGATCCAATGGCATCGTTGCCAAAGGGTGGTAGTACTATCAATGTAGCATTGGATGATGAAAGTATGGGATTTAGTGCAGTTCGTGATAGGTCACCTGTTACGATAGTAGTCTCACATCTCGATCCTCCATATGGTCCACGGAGTGGAGGAAATGTAGTGACCATAGTAGGACAAGGCTTTACTGCAAATCATGCAACAACGTGTTCATTTAGTGGAGTATCAATTACGGCAAGTTTTGTATCGGAGGAAAGCCTGTCATGCGTAGCTCCTGAGGCCGTAGATGACAATATGTTAGTTGATGTTGTTATATTGGTTGATGGAGATGAATTGATTGGAATTGGAAGGCAGTATATGTACTTGCCAATCAAAGTATAGAAGAAGAGAGTTAGAATTCTAAAGATAGAGATTCATATAAAGCATTCATTATAAAGATAATTTATCTTCTCATTCTAATATTTTGGCAGTTCTTCCTGAGATGCCCGTCAGTGCCTGTTTTATGTGGCAAGCTCTGCATCTATCTTCCTGACTGCCTCATCAATGCCCTCAATGGAAGTCCCCATGACCATCAGATACGGATCACATAACTTGCATGGCACATTGAAATAATCACCGACTAACAAGAACGACGAGTCTGTCTCCTGTTGGAGATGCCACCGAAAGTTGGTACTCGTTCTCAACAAAGGTGCAGAGTTGTAGGGTAATGGTAATACAGTAATGTATCGAACACACTCATCATTTCCAAACGGATCACCAGCTTGGATAGCACTACTAGTTGAATGTTCGGGGCGGTGAGGACCAGGGCAGCTAATTCCAATGTCATAAAGTAATCGGCCCCTTGATCCATCGTTGCCCACATATTCCAAGAGTAAGTCGATTATCATGAGACGGGATGCCTCAATGTCACTTGCATATCCGAGTAAGGATGTAATATTAATGGAAATAGGACTAGTATCCCTGTTGACATTGAGTCGACACTTATAATCTCTCCCAATCGTATGTACATTATGCCTTGGATTCCGACGAGTTTGGCTTTTGCCAAGAAGGTAGGCTTTAAGGTAGTAATGTCAGATTGGGAATGTGTGCACCACAACTAATAACATAATAGAACAAACATGCCACATACCAAACAGTTCCTGGGACCCTCCGATGTTTTGTAACCACATCGGCACAGACATATCCAGCCTATCAGTTGCCCCGCCGCTGAGATTCTCAGTTGTATACGTCTTCGCCCTAATATGAGTACCATCCCATACGCTCACTCCGTGTACATGTAACAATTCGACACGTAATTCATTGTCCTTATCAAACATGTGTTTCTTACGGTAATATAATCGATCCGAGAGTAGCTTGTCTACGGCTGCCTCATCAATTAGCCTTGAGTCTCGAGATGTATCACGAACATAATCGTGTCCTTTCACTCCATAGTGCCTCATCGAACCACCCACAGATTCCTCTTCCATACTCTGTCTGTTTTCGGGACGACCGTTCCCAAACCTCTCAGTAGTATACGTCATAGGTGGCATACCATCCTTACGATAACCATCTCGAACGGTAACACCATGTACCATTAATAACTCATCTTGCAATTCATCAGCCTTATCATACATATGCTTCTTACGATAATATAATCGATCCGAGAGTAATCTGTCTACGGCTGCCTCGTCTATAGGTCTTGAGTCTAAAAATGTGTCACGTGTATAACCGTGTCCTTTTGTTCCGTATTCTCTACCAGTCAAACTATCAACACCACTATCAAAACTACCATGCCGACCGATCCCAACACTCTCAGTAGTATACGTCTTAGACGTACCGTCCCTACGGTTGTCCCGAACAGTAACACCGTGTACATTTAATAACTCATCCTTCAATTCATCAGCCTTATCAAACATGTGTTTCCTTTTATAATGTAAACGATCAGCAAGTAGTCTATCCACGGCTGCTTCATCAATTGGCCTTGAGTCTCGAGATGTATCACGTGTATAATCATGTCCTTTTGATCCGTAGCAGCCCCTCATATAACTACCCACATCCGTATCATTACCCCCACTACCCCTAGTGGAACCACCCATACTCTGTCTATGAGTGGTACTTGATCCACCATCACCCAAGGTACTAACAGAACTCCTTTTCGTATTATTGCTATCATTAATCTGCCCCTCCTCTGGACTGCTCTTCAATGTAATTGATGATACAGGCACCTCTTCCTCTTCCGTTTGTAATGTAAGTGGTGAAATACGATCTGCTTCTTTCAACTTATCATTTCTAACTAACCCAACTTCTTTGTTGATTGATGAATCGATAACATATTCATTAACAACTTTACGATATTTAACACGTTCTGCCTTGATACCAGTTTCATATCGTGATTGTGTTTCTCCTTCTTCTCCGTGTATCATTATTGTGTATACAACTTTACCAGGTTCGTTTGGTGATGGTTCAGCGTATAATACTGTCCCTTCTTGACTATTCTTTGGTCCACCTCCCTTATCTTTGTCAGAATCATCTTCCTTTTTCTCTTCCTCATCAACCTCCTCTGCAGCAGCGTCAGAATCAGCAACAATATGAACAGGACAACTAGCACCATATGCCAATTCCTTCTCACCAACTTCATCAACAATACTATTGTTATTAGTATCATCTTTGTATACAACTTTGTATACCATATTTCGTGTGAACATGTCCAATGTTACACTATCGATTATGCCTCGTT
>Ga0214477_100288_pt1 | contig 36276 bp, 28 predicted proteins | sample M1_20Mar14CPVII9_FD_165058 | JGI IMG/M metagenome (GOLD analysis project Ga0214477, IMG submission 165058) | Marine eukaryotic communities from Monterey Bay, California, United States - M1_20Mar14CPVII9sort6BwellC16 | ecosystem: Environmental > Aquatic > Marine > Unclassified | place: USA... | reverse complement strand
TTTCAACTGAACCAATGGTTGCAATTGGGGATCCGTATGCTGCTGGAGCAGTATTCCAAGTCACAGAGGATTCATCCCAGTTGGAAGTTACTGTTTTACCAACAATTCCTCCAGAGTCAGATCCATCTGTACAATAGAGTCGCAGGGTTGCAGATATAATTGTACTGGTATCTAAACTAGATACATCAAATTTAATCAGTGTGTCATAAACACCAGAGTCATTATCCACTTGGAGTGAAAGACTTGATCCATAATTCTCATTTGGATGATCAGCAAGAATTGTTGCATCATCAGATGGAGTTAAAACGTGAGCTCCAACAACTTCTTGCTCTGGCAAAGATTGGTTTGTGTCACTTACAGAGGATGTCACTTCATCTGACTGGGATGTTGTCTCTGTCTCTACTGACTGCGTATTAGTCTCTGTTGAAAATGCTGCCAGTGTTCCATATACTTCTTCCAATTTAAGAGCATTTGTACCGGGTAATATCACCATGATTTCAGGAGGATGCTCCCCTTCTCTTGAGCTATACTCAACGACTTGAGGATCACGAGAGCGTATGCGGAGAGTTATTGTTCCATAGCTTCCCTGAAGACCACTCACCGCATCAGATACATCGATTGTGTACCACTGATTTGCCTCAATTGCTCCTATATGACCGACGCGAGTATCAACATCAGGTGCAGTATCCCAGGTGACATCTCTTTCAGACCACCATGGACTATCGTTGGGAACAGTGTGTACAATACCACCATGTTCTGAACTTGATAGAGAATAAATTCTCAAGAGAGCAGTAATAGGGGCTGACAGATTAACACTGGTTGCAGGAATGTTAAACTTGAGTAGTGCATCATGAGCATTAGGACCAGATGACACCCCTTTGACCTTCAGTACTTTATCACTGCCATAGTTGGACGTTGGAGAGTTCTTGGCTATTGTGGCATCTTCAGACGCAATCACAGTGATTGGTTCTACTTGAATAGACTCCAATGATTCAGATTGTACAGATAATGAAGGATCTGCTTGCGTTGACGATGAAGAGGCAGCAAACGACCCTGCAGCAAATGAGCTGGCGATAGACCCCGCTAGAGTCTTTGGAGCCGCTACAGGAGATGATGTGGTTGGATGCGAAGTAGTCTTGTCTTGTGGTTGTGCTGTTGCTTCGCGAATTGGTTGCGATGATGGAGCCAATGTGTCAAGTTTGATGTAATCAGGATTTCGACAATCAAATGGGCCACAATCATAGTGTGCATATAGCTGGTTGCAAGTTTCCATACAACAATCGCCACCATCCCAATTGCAAGCTTCAGTATTGTACATCTCAACACCTGCATCACAACGACCATCTCCGATCCGTGTACGATCAGAGACAGTACATTCTGAAGGGTCGATATATTCATCCATCATTGTAGGGTTGATGCAATAGAAGCCAAAAGGCCCGAATTCACTTGGCTCATTACTACAACCATAATGAGAGCCGAGGAAACAACTTCCTCTACAACAATCGCCTCCATCAAACTCGCATTCTGGTGTATTATATGGCGAGTCAGGGTCGCATGCACCGTCTCCGTGATAGGCTGGCTCTGTTACACAGCATCCAGGCAAGCCATCAACTGGCTTCAAATCCTCTGGACAAGAAGATGTTGGCGCATCAAGTTGAACTACTTCTTCTTGAGACACTTGTCCAATCACTTCTACTGGTTGAGACTCGGGAGAGGTATTTGTCTCAACAGGGATGACTTCTATCGCCTCATCAGAAACTGGCTCCGAGTGTGTGGAATCAATTTCTAGTATAATGGGTTCTACCCCCTCACTGAACTGTTCACAGTCAGGGCAAGTTCCATCTCCGAGACACTCAGCAAATGAAGTATTGAGACCCTTGCAGCCTTCCATAACTAGGATCGACTCTAAACCAAGTGCCGATGAAGCCTTGCAATAACGATTCAGCCTGAGTTTGATAGCTTCGCCATGCCATCCACCATGAAAAGCAGGACATTCAAGACCACCGTTAATATTATTTAGTGTACCTCCAAAGTCATGGTTCCGTAGCGCTTCAATATGACATGTTGTCTCTTCCTTCAAATTCTCCATCCAGAAGAAGACTCCTGCACCCCATGCGTATTCTGGTGTAGTTGCAACCAAATCTGGATTATCACAAAAGGTTGTCGAATCACCAGTAAGGGCTTCAGATGCAGCACGAAAGTTGTAGTTCCATGAGAGCTGTATAGCACCTCTGCCAAAGAAAACCTTGCTTGCGGGAATATATCCTTCCAGAGGAGCCGGTTCAGATTCAAGCACATCACATGGACAGGCCAATGGAGGCTCTATTACGTAGTCACAATACCCATTGAATGTTAAACCATCACCAGCCAAACCAGCACCATCACACTTAAAAGTTTCCCAATTGAATGATCCTGAGTCGCATGGCTTGCAGTAAATTTCACCTCCAACTTCTTGTTTATCAGCACACATAAGATATTCTCGAGAGGCCTTCCACTCATCAGATTCATGAAGTGTATGTCCAAGGTATGCGGCAAGCTCCGACTTGCGTTCTTCTTCGGTACCCATCATGAAGATCTTTTCAGCATGTCCTTCATTATAACTATCGATTGCCTTGCATAGACCATCGTAGGTGTACGGATGTTGATGGTCTGCAGCTAGTGAGTTGAAGATTGACTCGGTAAAGAAGTCACATGGTCTTTCATTACTTAGTTGTGCAAGACCGCTAGCTGGTGCTGGAGGAATTCTAGCAAGCGTTTCATCCCAACAAAAGCATAATCCGTCTACATCGCACGGCCAGAATGTCTGTCCTGATTGGCATGGTCTACAATCCTTATCATTGATACTTTGAGGATTGTTCTGATTTCCTACACACTTTTCATTCTCACCCTTGCACCCACCTAAACACCAAGTCACTGGAGCATCAGGGCTAGGAGTAAAGACTGTAGTTTCAATTGCCTCTCTCGCCACCGGACTTGGTGATCCGTCGTTAGGAATACGAGCTACGAATTTAGCTGCTCCAGAAGTGTTACTTGGTTTATTGGTTGTGGTTGTTTGGTTTGTCACTGGCGACGATGAAGGCTGTTTCGACGGCATGGCAATTGGAGGCGGTGTAGAAGGACCGATACAATCATCAACTTTGTATGCAAACTTATAGGCGCAACATTCCTCTTTGCGTTTGAACAGATTGTCTTCCTTCTCCCACTCTGGTTGCTTGCCATCATTAACACAAGTTCCCGACTCCCAAGTCTTGACATACCACGGATCTGGTTCCTTCTCCATAAGCCCGATAACCTCACCATCTTCATCTCTAGTCTCTAATCGGAAGAGTTCACAATCAAACGAATCTCCCTGATCTAACTTGTAGTTGATAACATCCAACAATGGTGTATTCAAATCTTCAGTCATGTCACCACTAAGCTCCCAAATGAAATACCCATGCAACTCGTTCTCACGTCCATACTCAACCTTGGTACAAATGGACTGTCTATCATCAAAGGATACAAGTCCACCAGATTCAAACCATGCATACTGAGTTTGTGTAACATCATCTCTCAATGATATCATGTCTGGCAATTGATCCATTATACTATGATACTGTGGCTTGCCCTCATCTGACCACCAGTGCAACAAGTCAGCACCATTAAAGGTATCGTAAAGTTCAGTAGCATCACCATATGACCTTCCATAGAAAGGCAAACCAATGTTAATCTTAGACTTGTCAGCACCATCACGTACCCAGTGCTCAATACAAGCATTGGCACTATATTCCGGTGAGCTTTCTTGATCATACAGGGGTGCATTATGACCAACGACAGCATCCCAGACACCATGAAAATCAAACGTCATCAAGTTCAACTCTGTCAATATATCTGAAACTTGAGGAACATTTTGATTCTTGATAACGGCTGGATTACAAGGCAAGGCTGCCGTTAATCCAAAGGTACGGTCACCATTGGGATAGGTTACCTTCGTGTAGGCATCAATTGCCAAGCGTACATCTTGGAGTAGCAGGATAAAGTTATCACGATCTTCATTTGTTCCGCCTTGAGGGGCATGACCTGGAAACTCCCAGTCGATATCTGGAGAAAGAAGTTAGAAGGAGAATGTAGGAGAGTTGGTTGAGATGAGCAATGAACATACACAGATCAAACTAAAGCAAGCAAACAAGATCACTTACCAATACCATCAAAGTTATACTCTCTTATCAAGCCAACACAATTCTGTGCAAATGTACGTCGACTTCGTGCATTACCAGCCATTGCGGGGAAGACACTACTCTTACTCCATCCACCAATACTAACATATACTTCTGCACCCATACTATGTGCTCTACCAATCAACCCCTCGGAACCTTTATGAGCATTGCAATCTCTCATACCGGTTGGTGTGGCACGATGACAGTATACTCCATCACCGTGGGGTAGGTATTGAGAACCAACATAGTTCCAATCACCTCCAGTAGTGTCGTCAAATCCATTATTATCATAGAATTGTGGATAATGACCTGAGTGTTCGGGTACGGGCATCTTTGACCAATCATGCGGACCACTGTTACAATAGGTAAATATGGAGTGAGGTTAGTATGGATGTATCATACTGAACTACCAAACAAGGACACAACACTTACAACAAAGCCATTGGGTCAGCCCAACTATCCATACCCCATATATTCCCTCCTCCATCACATTGAAAGAATGCATAATTAACTCTATCAAGTTTACTAAACTCAATATTGGATGGTTTGGCACGTTCACCATTATCATATAATTGCCAAGAGGCATAATACCCGATAATTGATTTCTGTTCCTTCCATCGTGTATTGTAGGACCATCCTTCGTAGGAGGTGTATTCCGATGGTAATATCTGTTTAGCGGATGCAAATGATGATGAAAATGATGAAGAACGGAAATGTAATGGTAATACTTCATGGGGTGGGTAAGAAATTATATTGTATGAATCCCATTGTGTATCAAGCCATGCTAATGATGGATCAGTTTCTTGACTATCTGATACCCTGGATATGTTTATTATAGATATATGAATATGAAAGGATTGGGTCAGAAACACATAGGCTGTGCAAAAACAACAACATAAACAACAGAAGAGAATAAACAAACATACCATTTACCACCAACCCAATGTCCTCCCCAATCTGACTTCTCATTCGACGTGGCACCAACACTACCTACATTCTGACTCTCCGCTGTTGATATAGCGGTAGTTGATCCAATAACTACATTTGTTACCCCTTTACCTGCACCACTACTCTCACTACCCTCACCACCCGCAGTACTATCATTAGTAGCAGCAGCACCATCAATAGATTCACAATAAACACTCTCCTTCCAATCACATACACCCTTTTCATTATCAAATGATAATCCTATACAACTTATATAATCACCTTTAGGCGTGCCGCCACTGCAATAGATGTACGATGTACAATCGTATGATGCTCGATTGCCAGAAAATGTAGTGTCGGATGGACATGGATTAAATTCACTTGGTGTATTGAGGTGTGTTACTTTGGATTGTGAATTTGGTGCCAAATTTGGATTGAATGCTCCACCGTTACCGGTACCGTGAGTGGTAGTTTGTTTTAAGAGGTTTAACTTTTGTAATGTGCGTTGTTGTTTCTTCTTTTGATATTGTTGTTGTAGAGTAAGAGAGGATTGTATACCTTTGATACTAGGTGGTAATGGTCGCTTTGGTCTTTTTATTTGTTGTTGACTTTGAGATATTGTTTGTCCATTTATAGTTGATGATGTAGCACAGACAGAAGCTGCGACTGTTAGTAGTAGTAAATTAGTAGTAGTGCTTGTCATTATATAATATAATTTGTTTGATTGTAGTAGATAGTATTGTACGATTGTATTGCAAACCTCAAAGTTGACACAAGTTGTGTATTGTACTCTTTTTTCTCTATTGCAATTCAGCCATCACCTTTTAAATTACTTCGACCACACTTGGTATCGACCACTCACTCAATTGATAGTATCACACAGTAGTTCGACCCCACTACGATATCACCCTATCACTTCCTTTTGATAGGCTTGAGGCTTGAGTGTTCCTATGCAAATTTCATAGAGCAGCCCCTATGTCTGAATCTGTGTGTCTCAAACTTCATCATGAAACTTCTAGGATACCATGGCAGTTGCTACAATTGACTCGGCCAATTCTCACATGAACCATACTATCAATATCTTCCTGTGTGTGAGAGAGTCCCAAATCAACAACTATCAATTAAATTAATACACTAATATTGCCGTATTGTGCCTATTCACATACCATTCACAAATTCAATTGGTGGTGGTTCGTTGATTAAGATGGAAGAATTTGGTGATCAAAGAAATCAAACCTCAAGGTTAAATGATTTATTCGATCTTTTACTAGATGTTAATAATGATATTGGTACACTACAAGAAAATGATATCGGTACGCCACAAGAAGATGATAACAATGAAAATAATACTGCTGCCGCCGGTGGTGCCAGTGGTGTTATTACTGTACAACAACAGACCACCACAGCCAGAGATAGCATTGAAAAAATTATTTCAGATGATTGGGTATTATTAGACCAAAATGATGTAGAGGAGGCTGAACTTGGTAGACAGTGGGGTGAATTATTGAAATCATCTTTGGGGTTATTACAATGTGAAGTTAGATTATATGGGGATTTAGCTTTAATTGATTTGGCTAAGCTTGCTATTGATTATGAAGTGCCAAGGGATCACAACTCGGACGATTGGTCATATCAATACAGACCATTAAATTTTAGGGCTGCTCTGAGCCTCTGAGAGTTGTCGCTGCCGTTCGGTATATCCGTCTTAAGTGCTCGCCAAAGTATCGCTATTTTTATGCTCGATGAAGAGAGTGAGTCACTGCCTCAAACATTGAAGGGGTGGACACGGCAATACGGCAGCTAACAACGTCAGACAATGTGACTCAATGTTCAACTGGTTGCATCAGAGTAATGACTCATTCAACACTCTGAGCAAGATATGTGCATCAGCAATCGATGATTATCTTATCCTCTGCAATGATGTGCACATGACATGCTCATAAATTCTTATCTATCTACTTTCATTTCATAATACAATTAAACAATATACTACTACCATCATGTTGAAATCACTATCACTCGCCTTTGCCCTATTTGCTGCCTCTAGCTCAGCATTTGCTCCTACCCAGAGCAACAACGCTGCCATTACATCACTACGCATGTCCGATGATGCCGTCGAGTTAGTCGAACCAACAATTACTATCGAAGAACCTGCATCCACACTATCGGCACAATCACAAGCATTACCATTCATGTCACGACCAATGGCACTTGATGGAAGTTTAGCAGGAGATGTTGGCTTTGATCCTCTTGGTTTTGCCAAGAACTCTGATGATCTAATGAAGTACAGAGAAGCCGAGGTCAAGCATGCACGTCTTGCCATGCTTGCCGCTGCTGGATGGCCACTTAGTGAAGTATTTGATAAGAAGATTGCCGCTGCAATGAATTTGGATCCATTGTTAGATGGATCTGATCGTGTCCCCTCACTCCTTAATGGTGGACTTGGCAAAGTCTCCCCCGCGTATTGGGTGGCGTGTATCGGTGTTGCTGCCATGATCGACATCTTCGGTCAGTTACGCATGAAGAATGAGAAGGGCAATGATTACATCCCCGGAGACTTTGGATTAAGATTGGGATACCCCGCCGATGTCGATAAGCAACAGTGGATGCAACTTGCCGAGATTAAGAACGGTAGATTGGCAATGATTGCCGTGTTTGGTTTTGCTATTCAGGAGTTTGTTAGTAAGCAAGGAGTTGTTGACGAGACTCCATTGTTTTTCTTTCCTATTGTTCAGACGCTACATCAGTATGCCAACTCTGGATACATCAACTAAGTTGTAGGTAGAATAGGATATAGTAGTAAAGAATAATATAATATGTACATACCATATGATGATACGGAATGAATCTTGATCTTATTTTGAGTATCTCTTTAATCTTCATCTATCTCACTTATGACATAGTATCACTTGCTTCGATACTCAGTCATAACCCACACCAAGTAATGCCTACTTTGAGATTAACTCTATGGTGACGAGTAAGATACACATTCAAGTATATAGTAGCGAACCTTAGATAGAGAGATCATGATAGATAGGAAGATCATAATCATACAAGCACACATTTAGTTTTAAAGTTACCTAACATTTTCATTGTAGAGGTTGGCATCCCCTTCTATCTAATAATGAATAATATGAATGTTCACAGTGATCACAAGGTGTAGAGTTCAGATATGATGGCATTCAATGCCTATCAAGTTCTATCGTCATACACCACATTTTTCCCCTTCTCCCCCCTTTAAATAGAATCAGCTCTCTTCTCAATAATGTTAAGATAATCCTCATAATCAACATGTATCTGAAAACCATGTTTATCTTCATGTACACGATTTGACCACATGATATTCTTCCACTTGTGATCAGTTGCATATTGAGTATCATCAACATCTTCTACTCCTTTCCTACCAATAATTTCCTCAGTGTCATCAGCATCAATACTATCATCTAATACTGGATTAGCTAATTTGATCTCAAGCATATCTTCCAATTCATCATCATAATGATGAGTTCGTGATGGTTTAAAGATAGATTCGACTTCTTCTGTGTCGAGTGAGAGAAGACTGGTGACAGCGGCTACGTTGCTGCTGTTTACCATAACATCTACAGTTTCAGCGGCAAGCTTTAACTCCTCTTTCTCCTCATCAATAATACCACGGCTCTTCTTTGTAGGCGACTCTGACACCTCCTCCTCAGTAGGGATACTCCAAGTACTACTTGTACCACGCTCACTCCTTTTACTACTAAAACTTCCCGTCCTACTCCTCGTTACGATTGACTTTAGAATACCACGAACATTCTTTTTACTGGACTCATTCTTATTATTAAGATTAGACAACGATAGTCCTGACGATGAGCTGTTGGATCCATTGCTACTACCTAGTTTGCTTACATTGTTCGATGAGTCTTTTGACGACGATTTTGAGAGAGTGTTGTCAGTGAGGAAACCAAATGGTTGTCGACGACCGACACGCTGCGGCGTATTACTTGGAGTTGCGGATAACATGATGGTTAGGTTCTTTACTACTATTGATTGCTGTTATTGATAAATATTAAACAGTACTACCATACTTTAACTGCACGGCTATCAGTAAAAAGATGTGGTATGAAGTTTTAATGTGACATCTCACCTGTCGACAAAACTCCGAGAATCCGGTACCGATGCGGAAATTGTACGAAAATAATGACATAGTACGGAAACGTGAGTAGGTTTGAGTTGATGAGCGGCGGCGAAGTGGTGAAGTTATAGGTACTTGTACTGCTTTGATAATTAATCAGTCTGGCTATATTTATACAATACTCATATCTCTTTGGTTTTAGTGTCAGAGGCCGGCCGCTTTTTAATAATTTTGTGCATATCATATGCAGTAAAAACTTACAGTAAGGTGCATCAACAACCCTAACTATCAACAAACACTATGGCGCCTACACCCCTCTGTGGATCATTAATTACATCCCGTAGATCATTCTTAGCTTTAGCATGGACTTTAACAACACTCCTATCATTCTTTTCCTTCGGCGTATCCGTATTTCTTGGTATTAAAATTACTAACCAATATAATTCAATGCTAACTGATGATTATGCTGATTGGTATAGAGATCAGTACGGTAATAATCACAATAATAATGATAATTGGGATAGACATTTATGGGATAGAAGGTTAAATGAAGAAGGCAACAATGATGGCGAAGGTCAGAATCAACAACACGAGGGAGGACAATCCCAGGATGAATTAGATGAAGATTTCTTTGAATCATTAGCAACTACCAATTCACGTGGATTAGTCTTTGCGGGTGTATACACGACTGTATTGGGTATTGCATTATCATTATACGGATCGACAGTAGTTATTGGTTTCATGTCTGTTAATGGTGAATATATCCCACCATGTTTTAGTTTTAGAAGTATGACACCTATAGATGAACATCAGGAGGACGTTAGAGACGAAGACTCGACCACCGGTCCTAGAAAATTATGGAAAGAGAGGATACATCGGGGTATATTCCTCGGAAGTGTGGTTATTTTTAGTAATTTGATGTTGTTATGTGCCATTATATTTGGAGAACTTCAAGTCCATGACAATTACAATAATTATGATGAACAGAAACATCAAAATCTATTCAGTTATCGGATAGAAAAGATATCGGGTATATTTGCCGTAACATGTATAATATTGGCATTTGTGTATATATTATTTGCAGTCATTTACACAACATGCGGGGGATTATCAGACGATTATGACACGGCAATTAATTCTCAAGCAAGAATACAGAGTAATTGGGGCAATAGTAATAATTATGAAATGTCAAATCAAATAAATAGAGGAAGTAGAAGACGCCGGACTAGACAAATGGGTCCAAATTCTATAGACAAAGAGGAACCATTAGTAGGCATGGGTATGGGTAGCAGCATACCTCAGGGTGGTATAACGGATAATGAGGGTTTCATAACGGATATGAATTCGACATCAAGTGACGGTTCATCCTCTGGGGGAAGAATGCAATTAAGTTAGAGATTGTAAATAGAAAAATCTGCATATCACAATATGTAATTGATAGGAATTTTTGTTTACATTTGTATTATATCACTCTTCCACTGCAAATTTTGATAGCAGTAAGTCTGTGTGTTCATACATCAGATCTTTTACCAAACCTTCCATTATATATCACCAAGATGTGCATGTAGATTGTGGCCGTACTGCTACGTATCTATTTCCAATCATAGTATCGTTCAAATGTTTTCTGGAGGAAGGAGCCGAAAGTTTGGCCGTCCTCAGTCCATCGATTCTCTAGAGGTGGTACTTTCCCCTGCCCAGATCCCGCTTTTGTCACATCTTCTCGTGAACAACCTTCTTTTGGCATGCATAGAGGAAATGTAGGCTTTGAATCAATAAAGCAAGGATGGCTAATTCTGGCAACTTTTGTTGATGAATTGGGATTCCAATTCTCTCGTGGTCCACGCACGCAGTGAGGTGTTGCCACGACTACACCGCCGGTAAGTATCTGAACACATTCACCAATTTGTATAGCTAAACAGTCCTCAGGTATAGTGACATGAATAGACTCTCCAGATCGATTAGTTATGTACAAACCAGCTTCGGGATCAATTTCCTGAAATGACAAAGGCTCTCCAGTAGTATCATCAACATACAAATCACCGGCTAATGAAGTGAGAAAGCCAGAGTCGTTATGCCTGGAAGATGCGCGTTTCACAATTTATGAAGATGAAGAGAGACGATAGTAACTCAAGTTAGTGCATACGTCATACGGCTTGCAAAGACAATCAAATTCAAAAAAAAATACATGAAGGCCAAATGAAGCACTCAGACCTCAAATACTTCATATTAAACACACGAGTTCACACAATAAAACAATACTAATGCGGACTTTCCAGCCAATCCAATTATCTTCTTTTTTGGCAGTTGATGCATCATCTCCCTTCTTCTCTTCCAATGGATAATAGTACAGCAGTCTGCCTTTTGCTTTCTCTGTCGCTTTCATTGCATTGTAAAGTAAGTCTTTGGTATACCCCTTTACTTTGGCTGCAGCCATGGTATCGATATGTTTAGCAAGAAGTATTACAACTTGATGCATAATACTGCCGAGATGTTTAGCACTATCTTTGAAGTCTTTTAATTGTGGCACTTCAATTTCATTTGGCCATTTGTTGCATGGATAAGATGCTGGATACTGTTCTCTCTCTTCGTCAGTACCTGGCTTGTCTGAAAGTGGATTAAAGTAGTAAGATGCCTTTGCAAAGTCTGGTTCATCTCCCAACTTCTCTTTGCCATGGCTCCATCCAGCGTTATAAAACGATTTCGCATCAGACAATTCCGTTTCAAGATAGTTTGTATCAAGATGTGCAAGCGTATGTGCTTTGGGTAGAAACTTTTGTTTTGCATTGAGAAAGCCGGGTACTCCACGGATTGCAACTACTCCTAATCCTGATGGACCAAATGCACGTTCAAGTTGAACTGATAAATCTATAGAAGAGGCAACGTCTTCATAGTCAATAACAACCAAAGAGGATGACATTGCGGACTGAATGATATATTTTTTTGTTGTGTGTTGTTAACGGCTTGTTGTTGCTGTTGTTGTTGTTTGTAGTGTTATAGTACTTTATGCTCAGCGTTTATTCCTCAACAAATAAACAAGTTCAGAGAATATGAATGTATAAAACAGTACAAAACAGGCTGTGTCCACGCTTCAATCATGTCATGTTTATCTCCAACGCTGTGCCGCTGCCGCTAACTACCATGATTGAGTATGTGATGAGTAGAGGGCGTTAAAGTTAAGGATACCCAAGGATACCACATCCATCAAAGATATTTTGACTCGAATGATTGATCATTGTCATGCCCAAATGTGGTAGGAATAGCGGCCGATTAGACATACTACATTGCAAAATGAATACCTATAATGCTTTCGTCAAGGTGGTCTTGTTTCTAGTGGTGGTGACCTCAGATGCTCTCCAGTTCTCCAATAAACACAAACCATTACAACCATCAGAAACATCAACATCCATATCTTTCAATGAACAAAAGATATTATCTCTGACCTCAGATGCTCTCCAGGTCTCACATACTAAACAAAATCCATCGCAACTATCAGAAACATCAACATCAATGCCTCAGGAACAAAAGATATTATCACGGCGAAATGCTATAGCCACCACAGCATCAATTATCGCATCATCATCTATCTTATCTCATCCATCAATTGCAAATGCCGTAGGCAAAAAGGAGCGGAAGCAATGGACATGTGATGAAGTAACACCGAATCTTTGTGATGATTTGCAAGTAGAGACTGGAAGTATCATTATAAGATCAATACCTGTCAAGTACTGGCGTTATAGAAGGAAGAATCAAGATATTCATATAGAGAATAATGATAGTTGTCCGATTATTTGTATACATGGTGGGCCAGGGTACCCACATAATTACATGTTACCTTTGAAACAATTGGCTTGTCGGGGAAATAGGGAGGTGATCTTTTATGATCAAGCTGGGTATGTACTTTGCTTTCAGTGATTTGATCATCTTATATACATATAATCACAATGACACTTACATTTCTTATATCGTACAATACTGCTAAACTCAGATGTGGTCAGAGTACTTTGCGCAAAGGCAAGTCAGTCTCACCATCTCAGTATCCACATTTGCTCGACCCAGCATACTATTCAGAGGAGGAGTTACCTACACTCATTGATCATTGGAAGTTGGACAAATATCACATATTAGGTCATAGCTGGGGTACAATGCTTTCACAACTCTATGCTCTGAATGCAAAGGATATTAGTGGCTTGCAATCACTCATTCTCTCGGGACCTATATCAAATGCAAAAGAGTATATTAATGCTCAGTGGGAACAACAAAGTGAAGAAGGAAATAACTTGGGATCTTTGCCTCCGTTTGTACAAGGTAGAATACGTGCTTTGGAAGAGGAAGGTGCCTACAATTCAGCCGAATATCAAGCCATTGAGGAAGTACTAACCACCTTCTTTACATTACGAACGGCTCCCGCTCCCGAATGCTTCACTTCTGCAGTTGAAGGTCTAAATGAGGAAGTATATGTCGGAATGCAAGGCCCTTCGGAGTTTACACTTAGCGGAGTGTTGGGCGACTTTGACATATTGGATCGATTGAAAGAAATAGAAGTGCCAGTATTACTCACACATGGAATATATGATACGATGAGACCTAGTACAGTAAAGACAATTGAGAAGAAGTTAAAGTATGCAGAACGAGTTTTACTTCCACATTCAGGTCATGTATCGATGATTGATGATACAGAATTGATGAATGATGTCGTATCTGATTTCTTAACGAGAGTTGAGAATAAAAGAAAGTGAGGAGGATATGATGAACAATTTATGAGTAGTAACAACTAAGCTCTACTACTACTACTACTCCTTGTATCCGCTTGCCGCTTAACCTACTAGGATACCTAATTTGAGACACCTATCCTGAAACACTCATTTTCTTTGCAAATGCCAACAGATTCGCCACTTTATGCCGATAAATCTCCAACTACAAACTTTATGAAGAGGTATATAGGTAGGAAGTTATTCACAACAACAATAGGTATATCGCTACCAATCACTAACGAGACCGGTGGTGTTGGTATTTACGCATTGCAATAAAAACTGCTCACATACATAAATAATTATTTCACAAAAGTACCTCCAATCTAATATGGTGTGGCAACTGAAAAGGAAACGTCCAACAAGACGATATGCGTCATCATTGGCAATCATAGGAGCTGCCTTGTTGGCTCAAACTGATTTCACCGTGTTGGCTGCTACAAACTCAATACGGACGCCATCTGAGGCCACCGACGACACAAGTTCTACACAACAACAAAATATAGATGATAAAAATAATAATAGAAGGCTACGGGCAGATTTATTGGCAACCCGAGTAGAAAACCAAAGTAACAAGGTAACTCTCCTTGTTAAATACAAGGATAATACTGGACATAGACGTAGTACTGAAACATATAACAATAGGACATTGGTGGATGAATTACAAATGGATGTGTGGCAAGCTCATACGTTGTCGATTGAAACTATATCTATTAATCGGTATATTGATGCTGTGGAGATTGATACCGATGTTGAGGATATTGAATTGATGAAGAGAGAGATTATGGAGGATGGGGATGTTGAGTTGGTTGAAGAGGTATGTTTATGTTTTTGCCGTTTGTATTTTGTTGTTGCAATAATTGTAGGAGAGGTATCCTATTGCAATGGGAGAACGTGATATGGACTGGGAGTGATATGGACTGGGGAGTCTTATGAGTCATACCCCTTGCTGTTATTGACAGTTGGACACATCTGTTAAGATGTTTACCCTTGGTTCCTTGGTCTCTCACCTTTCTTTTTTTCTAATCTATACAGGACTATCCCATGTATAAAATGCCAACTGAAATAGAAGAGATCTTTGACTCACATCGACAGCTGGAGGAGGGAAATAGAGAGTTGGCAGAGAATGTGCAATACTGGATTGGTATGACACAGGTAAATAAAGTTTGGGACCGTGTTAGAGCCAGACCTAATAAATATCGAAGTAGCAGAGTGGGTGTCTGTATTGTTGATACAGGATACGATTTAAATCATGAAGACCTTCCCAAGGATGCCGTGAGTGCTGGTAGTAGTTTCGGAAGTGCCTTGAGTGATGGTGATGGACATGGCACTCATTGCAGTGGAGTGATCGGTGCCATAGGAGGGAATAGTAAAGGTATCTCTGGCGTCAATCCAGACGGCCAAGTCAAGTTCCGTATATCAAAGGCTTTGAATAATGAGGGTATGGGTACTGCCTCCTCTGTCATCAAAGGGATAGATGATTGTATGAACTCCGGAGCTAAAGTGATGTCAATGTCTTTAGGGGGAGGTCCTAATGCCGACCTGATGGACGGCATGTTCGACGAGGCGTATGATCGAGGCATGATGATTTATGGTGCCTCTGGTAACTTGGGTATAAGAACGGATGATTATCCCGCTTCTTATCCACATGTAATCAGTATCGGTGCTGTAGACAGAAGTGGCAGGCGGGCTGATTTTAGTAATTGGAGCGAACAACTCGAACTATTAGCTCCAGGCAAATCTATCACAAGTACATATCCTGGCAACAGATATGCTACTCTAAGTGGTACCTCAATGGCTACACCAATTGTGGCAGGCATAGCAGCCATGATATGGAGCTACTTTCCTCAGTGTTCTAACCAGCAGATACGCAATGTCTTGCTATCATCTGCCAAGACATTGACTGATAATCCAAATGTTGATTGCAATCAAAGAACAGGATGGGGTATGGTTCAGGCACTAGATGCATTTGACTTGCTGGAGGAGTATGGCTGTGCCGCAGGCGGACAGAATTACAATCCTCCTCGTAATGGTGGAGTTGGTGGGTGTAATCAACCACTTGCTGATATATCTAGTTTGGTGCCCCTGTCCCAACAAGTTCAGCCGCCGCCTATCAATATTGAACAATCAAACTTTGGCTGTAAAAGACTAATGTTGAAGATAATGACGGACAGCTATGCATATGAGAATAGTTGGGTATTTAATCAGATGAAAAATGGCAACACACGTGTTGAACTCGGAAAAGGACCCCCAGGAGAAGGCAACTATGCAGATCTAACTGAATACAATGGGGCTGCGCATAGTGGGTGTCTGGAAGCTGGGACATACGAGTTCATCTTTAAAGGTGAGAAGATACTTTTGAATTCTTATATGTTACTCCCTTTGACGCTTATATACCTCTAACTTTCTTTATTACTACCCACAGACCTATTCGGTGACGGGATGTGTCCTGGATATTATGAAATCAAAATTGACGGGACTAGGCTTAAGAAAGAGTGTAGTTTGAAGAACAAATCAACCACACGTTTCACTATCAACCAATCCGGCATTGCATCAGTAGTGCCAGATATAGTTCAGGCTGAGCAGGTGGTTTGGAGAAACATGCAAACTGAAAGCTTTACAACCGGCGTCGGAAAGTTTAGCGATGGAGGCGCAAATGTCGTATTCATACCCTCCAAATATAATCGGAATGGTTTAGTCATGATCAAATCAGGCTATACTAATCACGATCAGGCTGCTATAACCTCCCAAAGGATACAAAATCGCAACGGCTTTACCAAATTCCAAGTCGTTCTCAACTTCTTCGCCAATGGTGCAATGTCGGCGGATGGAAAGTTTTGTGTTGAGTACAAAGTCAACGGAGCTACTAGTTGGACTAGAGCTAAATGTTGGAAGAGAGACCGAGAGTTCGAGGCTGGTGTATGGGTTGATAATGCATCAATTGATATCAGTCCAGAGTCAGCTTTGGTGAATAATATCATGTTTCGAATTCACGGCAGGTCGCTGAGCAATATGGACCGATTCTTCTTTGACTCAATTACTCTGAGAGGAAGAAAAGACTAAATATAAAGAAGCTAAGATACTAGACTCGGATATAAACACACTAATCTTAGGCTTACTACACATGTCACCACCTCACTATGCCTTCATCGCATCGAGCAAGACTCCACACCCAGCCAACTTCTTATCACTACTACTACCCTTTGACAACTTTGTAATGTTCTTCACATGACTCTTCAATGCCTTCTTAACATCCTCGTTCACACTCGAATTCTGTATCAATGCTGATAATACAAACGCGCCCCTGTTTGAGGTGGCAATTTCTCCCAATTGCTTCTCAAACTTGGTATAAAACATACGAGCTAAAGATGGTTCATCATCATCGTCATCCTTCTTGGATTCAGACAGAAACATATGCTTGAGTGTCAAATGTCCAACTGGATCTTCCAAAATGGGTAGTAGCTCATCACCTTCTTCTCCTCCCTCCATACTTTCAGCACAGGCTTCAACAATAGCCTCATGCACTTCCTCAGTAGGGTAACTCTCACAAACTTCCGCCAATATACGACTTCCACACTTACTCCGTAGCAATTCATCAGTATGCTTGGTACATACCTCCAATAACAAGTCTTTCATATACACAACCAACTCTTGACGACGTGTCTCATCCTCCTTCTTCGATGTTGGTACATTATCTTCACCATTCTCACTAATTGTTGGATTACGATGTAATACTGACAATTCATATGGATCAAAATACTTTTGCCAACGGGGTGTAGACTTGTTCGTCTTTTCGTTTGTAACTTCTTCATCTTTAGACACCAATAGTAGTAAGAACAACTTACTACCGGTCTCACTTAATACCAAATCCAAAATTGGTGAATCCTTCTCTTCCTCGTCATCCTCCATGTTATCATCATTACCCTTCTTCTTCTCATCACCATTCTTATGCAACTCACTTAATAACATTTTATTCACCAATACCGTATCATCCAACACATCACATACACGCAATATAGCCATGTATGCATCTCGATGTAACATACTCGATCGTCCATATCCCTTGAAGCACTTAATCATCTTCTTACGATCTTTCACGGTGCCATAACTAATGCATTCACATACAACCTTTGTACCATGTCGTGTTGATAATAAATGTAATGCATGTTCAGCTAGTGCCGGTGTTAGGAAGGATCGTATATCATTCGGTGTTGCAATTGATGTATAATCTAATAATAACGAATGGAAGTAGGCAAATCCTGTTAATGATTTATCTAACCCCTTTTGTAGTAGTGATTGCAAATGTGTTATTGTTGATTCAAGTTTATCTGGATTATTCTCAATAAATGTTGCTAATGATGGTAATGTCGGTGCATTATTGCTCTTTTTCTTCTTCTTGTCATCCTTCTCCTCTTGAGGAGCAACGGATGTTGCAAAAAGAGCATACTGCGGACCATACAATTCCAACTTGAGTGGTGATGTACTCTTCGTGGGGAAGGTAGCGAATAGTAATTCAACTACACGTGATCCCACGGAATGGACTGCTAGCTTTGTCATTTGTTTCTTGAGGCTCTGTTTGTTTTATGTGTAGGAAATACAAAGGAGAACACATGATGTGAGCATAGTTTCAGAGATGTGTACATCATATGTGCATGCATATCATATGTGCGAGTCATATAAGTATGACATAATCGCATAGTACTCTAAACAACAAATAATACAACAACAAAATCAAACTCACCTTGACAATAAACTTAACACAAACATCATCCCTAAAACAATACTTAATCATTTTAAGTACAACAAAGTGTGCATATTGAATTTTACATAATTCCGCTAAATTAATAGTTTGATTCTTCTTTTCACCACCACTCTTATCACTATTACCAGCCTCGCATAATTCCATAACAACCTCACGACGCTGCATTTCATTACCAAATTGTAATACACCCTGTACACATCTACTAGCATCATGTTGCATTGTTACCTCCATACATTTACCTTTTAATGTAGTATGTAACTCTGTTGCCAACTTTGATATGGTTTCTTTATCATTCGACTTTTTACGTAATTCATTCCAGATTTCTTTCGATTGGAGTACTGTTGATGCGTGTTTGCGATGTGATTGACGTTCAGCTTTTAATGCACGTTTTTTATTGGATGGTGTTTGTTGAGAGTTATTGTTGTTGAATTTGCGTTTCTTATTGTAGTCACCGCCGGAGCTGGATGACTTCTTTTTATCATCATATGATTTAGCCGCTGCCATTGTTTTGTAAACTGTTGTATTAGTACGAATAAGCTCTGGAGGTATTTCCGCTCCGCCTATTGACTATGTATTGCTTTATATTTTGTTCTTTGAAGTAGTAGTGATAAATTTACTGGTGGAGCCCTTTAAGAGGTTTTCTAGGGGTATCTTATGGGGTATCCTGTACCCGTTTTTAGTAGTACTCGTTGTTGCTTGCCATGGTAAAATTGTGTTTGTATTAGGCGTATATCTATGCAGTCTCAACAACTATAAACATATATGATAAATTTTAGTGTTGTTTATATTGTTCTCGAGCTGTTTTGTTTCTGCGCGGGGGGTATCTAATAATCGTAAGTTTATATGAATTTACAATCAACAAAACCAAAACAGCCTTCTTGCAATGGAAGTAGAGCTGCCATACCCCACCGTAATAATAGTTCTAATACTAATAGTGTTCAACATATACGGAAGATAAATAATTGCAATATATCAGTTGATGAAGCATCAAACAAGATGAACAATATACATATAAATACTAACAATAATAACAACTGTCATGAGAGAGACAATAACATTGAAGATGATCCACAGTTATTAATGATACAATCCAATTCTCAAGATAGTGCTACTAATATTATTGCTATACATACTGATGATGATCCACCTATTCATAGCTATCCGAGCTATGATGATGACAGTAGTAGCTGTAACTCTTCATCTTCAGATCCCAACAACAAACACTCAAACAACAACAATTCAGACACTGACAATAATTCAACAAGCAGCACTAAACACCGACGTCAATTACGTGAATTAAAAGCATCAAGTGATGATTGTTGGGATATTAATTTATCTGATGATGAGATAGGTGACAATAGTGGTAATAATTTACCATTGGATTGGAATTCAAGCTTGGTTAGACGACAGTTTATGAAGCAGCAGCAGCAGCAGCAAGTTGTTGATGGAGGTAACAGAGATGATAATGTTCAAGATAGGTCATACAGAAAAGAGAAAAGAAGGCCAAGTATTAACATGCAGCAGCAACAACAACATCAGCAGCCAGTATTGTCAAGACAGCATACTAATAATTCAACATCTAGTCATGATACAACAGAATCATCTCAATATTCAACAGAAGGAATGAGTTTACCAGAGCAATTATTACAAAGAAGACTGAGAAGAAAGGAAAGATTGAAACAGCAGCAGACTTGTTCTACTTCTTCCCCTGCTAGTCCGAGGAATAAAAAGCCAAGTATTAATCACTTAACCGGAAGCAGCGCTGCAAAAGATGGGAATAGGGCGGCATCGCCATTATTTCCTGAGGACGATGATCATTCAAGTACAGTTACTAGTTCCAATGGTGCTAGTATTGATTATTCCCGATCTGCAGCTGCACAACATTTAAAGTCCCTTACTGAACTCAACTTGAATAGCAGCAACCAAAGGGAAGAAACAACACCATTACATTCTTTACCACAACGTCCAATACTATGTTCATTTCCCGATGAGGCTGATCGGAAACGTATAGTAGGTTGTTTAGCAGCTATATTGGCTAGTTCATACCCCTATGAGACTGCACCACATTTGTTAGTTAAGAAGGAGAATAAACAGCGTAGTAGTACAGATGATAAACAAAATACAGAAGTTGATTTTGATGGTGAACCAATACTTCAATCATCGGTGCATAACAAATGGAAAGATGTTGATGATCATCCATTAAGTAATAATTCCACACATAGTACGGAAAAAGCAATGCCAAGTCATCCATTTATACAAAAACATACGAGGCAGCAGGATTTGATACTACAGCAAAAGAGACAATGTGAATCACAACAGAAACAACAGCAGCAAAACAAATCACCAACGAGGATGGATAGCTTTAGAGCATCATTTCGAAATAATAATCAAAGATCTCATTCGTCTAGTGATTTATACAATGAGAAAAAGTCTCCACCGCCACCCATGACTTCAACTTCAACAACAAGTAGTAAACCAACATTTCATCAATCATTTTCATTTACACAATTTAAAGAATCCAATTCAAATATATTTGATAAGACGGCACCGCCTCCATCCTTAACTACCGAATTGGCCGAGATACGTCATCGTATACGCCGGCATGCTATATTGTCAGAATTACTGATTAGTAGTGCTGATATGTTGATGTTGGATGTTTCACATGCCAAGGCATTCTTACCAATGTTGGAGGGATTATTGACAAAGGTTGAGCCTGTTGTTTCATCTGATGGTAACAGTATGGATAAAAGTGGACATAATAATACTCATGTGAGTTCACCTACTCCAAGTAGTAGTAGACAAAGTTGGAAAGGACGTGGATTTGGCGGTGGTGGTATGCCTTCTCCTGGCGTACCTGCTGCTTCGTGGCATGGTACATCGTCACCTCAGATGTCGTCATCTATGAAACAAAAAGAGGTAATGTCTCCTCCACCTCCTGTTCCTAATATGGGTGGTGCTGGTCTTGATTCAATATCGGAAAAGTCATCTGCAAAAGAATCAACGTCTCATAAACACGACACACTTCCAGACATTGACACTTGCAAATCAGACGGGGAATTATACGAGCCGTTTCCTTCCACATCAAGAAGTAGTACTACTACATCCAACAACAACAATATCGAAACTGATCAGTCTCATTCATCCGGTCAAACGTCACCACCTTCCATAATATATGCTCCACTTGGAACGGCAATTTGTGAAAGTGACCTAGCTGCACCATTCTTACAAACTTTAACTCCTGGGTCTGGATTTCGATGTATAGCATTACTCTTATTGAATCATCTATTGCGTGATGGACGAGGATATGATGCAAGAGTTCGACATGCATTCAAACGTTTGGCTGTGATTGTTCTATCGCACGAGATTAAAGTTGGCGGGATATTGCGAGTTGATTTTGATGACGAAGAGAGTTTAGATGCTTTGCTATTTGGTGACGGTTCGTCAAACCAACAACAACAACAAGAGGACAAGGGTGAAGAAGAAGAAGGATTTGAAGATGATGCAGACGAGTTGGCTCGATTGGCGACTCGTAAATTCGAAGCTATGGAACATGCCATTGCTGCCAAGTTGATTTCAATGTCGGGTAATAATGCTCCCAAAGAAAGTAAGAAGGAAAGCAGCAATCAAGTCACAGTCTCTAGAAGTTCTAAACAATCATCATCTCGATCGAAAAAGAGTGGCGGTGGAAGTTCATCATCAGCTGCATCTTCTCCATCATCAAGTTCACATGGACGCATTGCTTTGGCACCAAAGGAAACTCCTCTGTCATCACAGCATAGTATATCTAAAGAACAGCTACTTCGGGGTATTAAAGTAGGATCGGCCAGCGTGTTGGGCGCGTCGCTCTTTGCTCTAACTGGTGGTCTTGCAGCTCCTGGTATTGCCGCTGGCCTAGCCGCTGTCGCTGGTAGTTCAGCTATTGCAGTGGGTGTTTCTACCGTCTTGTCTAGTGCTGCCGCCATTACCACGATCTTTGGAGTTGGCGGAGCTGGATTAGCTGGGTATAAAATGCATCGAAGAACCAAGGGTTTAACGGAATTTAACTTTCACAAGGAGGCAGTAAGTGATAAGAATACCGAGGCTGAGCTATTCAGTACTGTTTGTATCTCGGGATGGTTGAGAGATGCACGAGACTTTCAACGACCATGGGGTGTCTCACCATCGCATCCAAGGATTGTCGACAAGCAGGAGTTACTAGAACGATTCTACTTTGTTCATAATCCTGATAATGTATTCCGAGTGCCAGAGATACTCAAACATTGGAAGGGACGGTACTTTCAATTGTGGAGAGCTCTGCGTGAAAAGTATGGCACAGATCCATCTAACTTGTTTCCCTTGGAGGAGGGACCTCGGATAAATGCCAAGCTAACACACGAAGAAGGAGAGGCTGTCGACTTCCTTCTTGATGAACTGGGATACTTTCCAAAGAAGAAGAAAGAGAAAAAGACTGCTTCGAAGTCTCAGTTCTTTGGAAGTATGAAATCTGAAGAAGATAACAACAATGAACCACCAACGACGAGACAAAAGAGTTCACCACCAGCAGAAACAAAACGACTACAGTTGGCTCAACAGCAGCTCAAGGACTCAAGCCTCAAAGCAAACAAGTGGCTACCTGAAGGACTTAATGTGAATACGTCAGAGATTGCTTCTAGTTTATCATTATTTTCAGAATCTGCTGAAACAAATAGTGTGAATTCTACTAATTCGGTAGGACCATCTCCCGATGCTATTTCGAATCCAAATCAAGGCAGTAATAGTAATACTACAAACAAGTCACCAATAGCAGCAGACCTTGCAAAGAACCCTCCACCAAAACATCTCTTGACAGTGTGGGATTATCATGCCAATTATGGAGGCGAGCTATATACTGTTCAATGGGAAAGTGAACTAATAATGGAACTATGTGACTCTGTTTCTGATCAAATGATTGAATGGGGTGTTAGTGCTACTAAAACAATCCTTCATACTACAGTATTTGCAACGCTAATGACTGCAGTTACACTGCCGTACAGTTTGGTATTAGCGGCCAACGTCATCGATTCCTCGTGGACCATGGCCATGGAGCGCGCAGATAGGGCTGGTGTAGAATTAGCTAAGAGCTTGATTGACAGCACTGCTGGACACAGGCCAGTTGTTCTTGCAGGAAAGTCCGCGTTAGTATCTTTGTATCATATAATTTCGTGTGTTCGATATGAAGACTCGGCGATTTGGATACTTCATTTGGCCTTTATATATCTTCATTTGATTGCCTTTGCAAGCCGTATGCACTAACTTGAGTTACTATCGTCTCTCTTCATCTTCATAAACCGCTAAACGCGCATCTTCCAGGCTTCTCAATGGGAGCGAGAGTCATCTATTCCTGTTTGAAAGAATTGGCCAAGCATCAAGAGACTTGGGAAGCACACCAGCAGAAGAAACAACTTCCACCTTCAAGTAGACGAAAACAAAATAGACAAGGCGGTGGTGTTAGCGGTGGAGGAGATGATACATTGAAATATATAAGAGAACCGGCGAGTATTGTTGAAGACGCCATACTCATGGGAACGCCCAATCATGTTAGTCTCAAATCATGGGAGGCATGTCGACGAGTTGTTGCTGGACGGATGATCAACTGCTACTCAAGGAAGGACTTGATCCTTAGTCTTATGTTTCAAATGAAACGATTTCAAGGCATTCTTCGACCCGTATGTGGTACTTCACCAGTTGTTGTTAATGGTGTTGAGAACTATGACATAACTGATCTAGTGGCCGCACACACGGACTATTGTTTATGTGCAGGGGAGATACTCAAAAGAGTTCGACACGGCCAACCGCAAATGGCAACAGAGGAGAAGACAGAGGTACAATCGTTAACGAAGATTAATGTTGCAGGTCAGGATCTTGGAAGTATCGCCGCCCTATCTGATGAATCCGCAATTCCAAGACATACTCAATGATAAGTCAAGAATAATTGAAGTAATTGCTAATGTTACCACCACCTGAATGATGACAAGAGATAGATGAGTTATTTCAAAAAAGAGTCTTAGGTAGGAATCTGATTATTAAATTGAATAATCTTTCATTCTTCGTTATACTGACTACCGTCTGATCATTTCATTGCGTTGACTACTGTTTGCTTCTTTGTGTTTAGAGGAGGTTTCGTCAATTTTCTTCTCTCTATGCCTTCTCTTGCCTTGACAGCCTTTTGGTAAATCAGATATCTCCGCATTGCAGCCTGTCGTACATCTTTGCTTCTTACAGCAGCGCTGGTATTATCGTTAGCTATATTCATCATAAGTGTTGTTGGACAAGAGATTGATTTAGCGCATCATTATTAGTCATGATGAAGGTATAAGCATTTTTTTTATAATAGTACCTCGGTACATACATGGTATGGTGGTGACGAAGTTATGATGAAAAAATGCATACCGCGCGGTACATACTAAACTCGCTCCTCCACCGTCCTACACAAGCACGAACTCGATCTTTGACGTTGGTTACGCCCCGCCCAATAAACGAATCACATCGACAAGCAACTGCATCATTACACTAGCTCCTTCATTCACCGTAAGACCGCCCAAATGAGAAAGTACAGGTAAGTTTACCGTGTGAATGCTTGAATCAATATAAAGTCTCGGCGAGTTGTCATTTGTACTAACATATGTTACACTCCCCTCTCTTCATCGTTTAAATCGTGCTACCGCCTTCTTCCAGACTTGTCGCCAAGAAGGGCGAGGGTACGTTTAGTGAAGTGCTCAAGGCTCAGAATATCAAGACTGGTACATTTTATGCTATCAAATGTATGAAGAGCAGTTATAAATCGACTAATGAGGTGAATAATCTCCGAGAGATTCAGGCTATTAAACGACTTAGTCCGCATCCCAACATTGTCAAGCTTGAAGAAGTTTTGTTTGATCCTCCATCTGGGAGACTAGCTCTAGTGTTCGAGCTACTGGAAGGAAACCTCTACGAACTAATGAAAGATCGGAAGAAACACTTTAGTAAGGCTACAGTTAAGTCGTTCGTTAGGCAGATCCTCAAGTCGTTAGACCACATGCATAAGAATAATGTCTTCCACAGAGACATCAAGCCAGAGAACATACTCGTTGACAAGCAAGGACGAAACCTCAAGCTTGCCGACTTTGGATCTTGTCGAGGAATCACTAGCAAGCCTCCATTCACTGAGTATATTTCTACTCGTTGGTATCGCTCACCTGAATGTCTGTTAACGAGTGGAATGTATGGTTCCGCAATGGACATTTGGAAAGTCCGCGTAGTATTGTTTCATCTTATGTATACATGTGTTCATATAAAGTCTCGACGAGTGGACTGTTTCATTTGGCCTTCATATATCTTCAAGCCGTATATTCACTAACATGAGTTACTACCATCTCTCTTCAATTCAACTTCATAATTTGTGATAACGCACATCTTCCAGGGGAATGGGAGCTATCCTGTTCGAGTTGACGACATTGTATCCTCTATTTCCTGGTAGTGACGAGGCAGATCAAATTACTCGTATCCATCGAGTTCTTGGCACGCCCAAGGCAAGTGTTGTATCCAAACTAAGGAAGCATGCATCTCCACAGACAAACTTTGCCTTTCCAAAACAAGATGGTATTGGTCTTGCTAAGCTGTTGCCCGGTGCTTCGGATAACTACCTTGATTTGCTATCACAGACTTTAGCATATGATGCATCTGAACGAATCACGGCTAAGAAGGCAATGAAACATCCTTATTTTGTTGGAGATCATCCACAACCTTCTTCAAATGGTTTCAAGAGTACCACCAGTAGCAGAAGTAATGCATCAACAAAGACAAAGGGAAGCAGATCTCGTCGAGCAAAGATTGCACCTAGTACACATATACCATCTTCATCTAGCTTGCCAACTACCAATACTGCCAAGACGGTGATGATGGCTGAATCTGACAAGGCATCCGGCCCAATGATTCAGCAATCAGCAGCCAAGGCTGTCGAACCACCACCACCTCCAATCACCAAGCCTCGGTCCATGGTATCAATACTATTAGCCCGGAATAATAAGCATGAATTAGTTAAAGATAATAAGGCAAGAAACAGAACAATCTACCGCAAGGGAGGAAAGAGCAATTCTAATCCTAGCTTGCAATCATCATCTACGAGTAGTGGAAGTAATCTACCCAGACTGAAATCATTAATACCAGAAAGCAAAGATAAGGATAAGAAGAAGGTCAACAGTGACAACGGCAATCCTCCAAGCTTTAGGAAGCATACAAAGAAGAAGTTTAATATCAGGTCGTCGGGATACGGTTCTTCTTCTGTTGCTCCAGTGCAAGGAGCTTCCTCATCGACCAAGTTGCCATCATTTAGTGAGAGCAATACTCTAAAGAGCAAAACTAAGAGGAGATCGAATGGAAGACGCCTTCCCCCAATTACCAGAGGGAGAAGAGGTTTAAGATGAATTGGGTCTGAATGAGTAGAGAGTTTATACCATGTATATTATATCTGTAGGAGTTGTCTGTTTTGTAGCATTAGCTTTGACTAATCATTAAAAGTTTTGTCAAAGTCAATGTCCACTGCTATATACAAATGAAGCTTTCTAGATTCAAAGTCTCTTCTTGTTGGGAAGATATGAAATGCTCACTATTTCATACTCTCCATTCTGTACATCTGCCGTACAACTCTCTGAGTCTTTCTCAGCCACAACTGCTCATAAATTGTCAATACAATGGTAGATCTTGTACATTATCATACTCTTCAGAGTTATCAGGCTGGTATAACTCATCCTGTGAGGCGAAGCTAACAACTCGTTCCTCTGGATCTAATTGCTGTTGTTGTTGATTCATCTCCATTTCTTCTTCTTCTTTATCCTCTATACACTGATCACTATGTACCTTTCTCATTTTCACAAATACTGCAGCAGAACCCACTACTAATGCCGATAAGCCAGCTAACATACTTGCCAAGATGAGTGTATCACTAGAACTACTACTCTTTCCAAGTCCTACTGACATCATATTCATATCTCCATCAGAGTTATCGAGAGGTTCAATATCATCAAATACATTAAGAGGCATTGATCCAATGGGGATATCAAAACGAGCTTCCTCAAGTGGCATAGACATAAAGTCGAGATCTGGAATATCAAAACGCGCTTCCTCGAGATTAGGCATACTCATACTCATTCTCGTTGTAAATAAATTATTCATTGACATGTAGTTTAATTCAGGATCTTTCCTGAGATATCTTTTCTTCCGTAAATTACCATTCTTTTTCGTCTTCTGTTGTTTCAATGTATGTTTTACAGATGTAGTAGTCGAAGATGTTTGTTGTACCTTGTTACTGCGATAACGTTTGGGTAAAGTAGATAGCTGTGCATTAGTTGTCGATGACAATAATATAATGATTGCCAAGATGGCAAGAGTTATGTGAGAGGATATCATCGATCGTTGCAAAAGAGCTGAGCCTTTGTATGCCTAGTAATTGTATGATTGCAATTACTTTATAGTGTGGTGGTGTGTGGCTGGGGATGATGACGACGACGGCAGAGACTTTGCATTGCGGCGAGTTCATTCAGTTACTTGCTTTTTGGGTGTAAAGATACTTTCTCGAAGATACCTTTATGTCGAAAATTGCACATATGCCACCACACTTCGACTACCCATGGCTTGCTATCATATCGATACTATCGATAGATAGTCTACAATATACCGTCAACAGCATCTATAGACTACAATATACCATCAACAACATACATCTCCTATCTAAACATACAAATATGATAATGATAAAAACAACACATATCGTCGCATTAACAGGCATCATCGCCTCCACCTCTGCACAAGTAGCAAGACAACACAACATCCGTGGCGGTGGTGCCTTTGGTAGGAAACAACGTGATCTTCAACAACTGTCAATGATTACAGGAACATTAGATGTATCAGATATTCCAGAAAAAGAAGATATTCTAGATTCTATTCCAGAAGTACCTGAGGTTGTAAAGGAGGAGACTGCAGGCAAAATTAATGATGCCCTTGAGGATGTCGATTTATCAGATGTTCCAGAGATTACAGTGGCTGTAGATGGCGTCGACGTGTCAGATATTCAGGAGAGTGTTCCTATCATAGAGGGTGCATTAGAAGATTCAAATATAGACATCCCCGAAGAAGTTGTTGAAAAAACACCATTAACCGAAGAAGAGAAAGAGGAATTAGTCGCTCAATTGATGGTTCTTTGTATTGGTGCTGTAATGAAAGAAAATAAAACAGAGCAAGAACAACTTGTTGCAAATGCCTGCTGTTCTGGTAAAGATGCTGATCCTATGCTTGGAATGATGTGCACATTCTACAATTAACGAGGGAAACAATAGGTTGATGTATATATCATGTATAGCGAAAAGTGGGTATACTGGGCATACAATAAAAAGGCTTAGTAGTGAAATGTACAAAGTAATGAGGTAGTGAATTGTATATCGGAAAGAGATGTACTTCAGAGATGAACAAACTATAGAAAGTGAAACGATAAGACTGTAAAGATACCTGCAACCAAGCCTCAACATCTCTTATATCTCTTTTATACTTGACCAGTGCCGTCCGTTTACTATTACGCGCAACATATGTATCAATAAAAGATATATCTCTTCATAATATGATACATGTTGAGGGAAGAACTGACTTGAGAGGAAGAGAGCATATATATGAATAGGGAAGATACCTTATGGGTTGAAAGGATACCCCAAAACGACAAGTTGATTGATTGATTGATACTCAACATGTAATGATAGACAAAAGCAGAAATATAGTGACTAACACCAAGTGTAAAGGCTGAGTGTGGCAAGGCGAGCAGGCTATTCTTTACCAAGGCGAGAGGTAAATCGCTGAATCATCGCCTTTTTCATTCCTTAAACGGCTAAGAAACGTGGCAAAAGCAAAGCAAAAAAATGGCGCTGACTCTTTTATCTATCGTACCTAGTACTCAGTCTATGATACTCATCCACACTGAACTAATCTACACAGGTATAATATATTCATACATTTGTCTCGAAATCGTAGAACAAATTATAGTAGCAGCTTGTCGACATACAGAAATTTTATACCAAACAGACACAAACAAAGATGAGAATATCATTCTATGCAATTGGTGTTGCCGTAGCACAATCTACACATGCCTTCCAAACAATAAATACTAATCATCGTCATACAACTAAACTATACTCAACAAAAGAACGAACACCGACGGTATCAAAAATATCGCAACAGGAAAGTCCGCGTTAGTATTATGTGCATGTATGTGTTTTGTTGCAATAACATTATTATACTAACATAATATGTTACTATCATCCTACTTCATCTTTACAAACTTGTGAAACTTCCAGATGCGAGAGATGCAATCACAAATAATCGAAGAGAATGAAGATGCAGAGTTAATAATGCAGGCACTACGCGGTAGGAATATTAACGATGACGATGCACAAGTGGAAGGTGTTGAAATGAAATTAATTGAATTTGATGATATCGATGAAATTGGTAGTGTATCGTCGACAGATGAAGATCGATTACCGTATGAGTATGATCCCGTGGCATTAAAGAAGTTCTTTAGTAAACGACCTGATCTGGTAACTAAGCGTGTTGCTCAAGTAATGAGTACAGGAGGGAGTGTTATTATCAAATTTGCAATGGATGTCCTTACTGGAAAGATGAAGAGTGATCCTGATTTAGAAGTGCAGCGAGCAGCAGAGTTGAGAGATACAATTACAAGCTTAGGTCCTTTCTTTATTAAGCTTGGTCAGGCACTCTCTATCCGACCAGATATCTTAAGTCCTCGGAGTATGGTGGAATTACAAAAGCTTTGTGATAAGGTACCATCATTTGATTCTAAGATTGCCTTTGCTACAATCGAGCGAGAATTGGGTAAGCCTGTATACGATGTTTACAGTTCAATAAGTCCGGAACCCATGGCAGCAGCTAGTCTTGGACAAGTCTATCGTGCTACATTGAAATCAACAGGCGAGACAGTGGCCGTCAAGGTTCAACGTCCACAGGTATTGGAAACTGTATCACTAGATTTATATCTGGCTCGTGAACTTGGAATGTTTACACGTCAATTCCCTGCCTTGTCTGATCGGTTAGATGCTGTCGCCTTACTAGATGAGTTTGCATTCCGCTTCTACCAAGAGTTAGATTACAATCTCGAGTGTGAGAATGGAATCAAAATGAAGGAACAAATGAGTGTATTACCCGATGTGGTAATTCCTGGAAACTATCCCGAATTCACGTCAAGACGTGTTCATACTGCCGAGTGGATTGATGGAGAGAAATTGAGTCAATCTACTGAGGATAATGTCGGAGCTTTGGTCAATCTGGGCGTGATTACCTATCTTACACAGCTATTAGATTTTGGTTTCTTTCATGTAAGTCCGCTTAGTGTTGTTTTGTTGTGTGTTATGGTGTGGTCAATATGAAGACTCGGCCATTCGAATACTTCATTTGAACTTAGTTTGCCTTATGTGATTGCCTTTGCAAGCCGCATGTACTAACATTTGTTTCAACCACTTCTCCTCTTTCATCTTCATAAACTATGAAACGCGCATCTTCCAGGCTGATGTGAGTCAACTGTATTTTTTTTGACTTATGTGTGCACTTATACATCTCTTCACTCACTCTTCTTCTCTCTTTCTAGCCACACCCTGGAAATATGATGAGAACAACAGACGGTAAGCTAGCCATTTTAGATTTTGGCTTAATGACGGAGGTTACCGATAATCAAAAGTATGGAATGGTTGAGGCCATCGTCCATCTGCTCAATAGGGACTATTCTGAAATTGGCCAAGACTTCATCAACCTTGATTTTATCCCTGAGGGTACAGATACAACACCCATCGTACCAGCCTTGACAAATGTTTTCGACGCAGCCTTGGCCGGTGGCGGAGCGAAGAGTATCAACTTTCAGGAACTTGCAGCAGATTTGGCAGAGATTACATTTGAGTATCCTTTTCAAATCCCTCCATACTTTGCTTTAGTTATTCGTGCTATTGGAGTCTTAGAGGGTATCGCTTTGGTGGGAAATCCCAACTTTGCAATCATTGACGAGGCATATCCATACATTGCTCGCAGACTAATGACTGATGACTCCCCTAGACTGAAGGCCGCATTGAAGTACATGGTATACGGAAGGGAAGGAACATTTGATGCCGAGAAATTGATTGATCTGCTTCAAGCATTAGAAAAGTTTACTGCAATCAAGGATGATGGTGACGGCAGTGCATTTAAGGTAGACGGAGTTCGAGGTTCTAAGAGTGTTGGAGTTGCAGGGGATACTGTAGGTTCAAAGCAATTAGAAGCAATGGATGAAGCCACATCATTAAGAGTTAGTGGACAAGGCGAAGACCAGTCTGAGCGTGATCAGCGTACCGTTCGAGAGGCATTACAGTTCTTTTTCTCACCAGATGGTAATGTATTCCGCGAGTTCATTCTAGAGGAGGTTGTATCCTTTGTCGATGCTTCAGGTAGGGAAGCAAGCCAAGAACTATTCAGCGCTCTTGGACTGAATAACTTACCCACGCCATCAATATTTAAGGCATTGAATCCGACATTGAGTGCAAATGATAAACAGACAGGTGCGTTAGTATTGTTTTATTGTACCTTTATTTGATGTCTTTGCAAACCACATGTGCTAACAGATGTTAAAATCATCCTCTCTTCGTCTTCACAAACTGTGAAACACTTATCTTCCAGTAAAAGAGATGCGAAAACTGGCTCAGTTCTTAGTTGGAGATTTTGAGGGCGCTACTGCTAGTTCTAGTTCTCAGCGATTGCAAGAATTGCTTCCAGTTCTCAGGGAGTATTCTCCCCAATTGCGTGAGTTTGGAACCCTATTAGGAGTCAGACTGAGCGAGAAGGCCCTGTCTAGAGGTTTGAATTGGGCTTCCTCAAGATTAGTACGAGCATAAGAGTATTTGTTAATGTTGTGTATCTATTGTAAAAAGAATAAGTTCAAGTTAGGAATTAAACACAGTACCAGAAGCTTACTACTATCACCTTTAAATCTATCAAGGAAATTATCACACAATATAATATCTATCTTTTAGCATGGGCAACAGAAACACCATTCATCAATCTATTCGCCTTCTTGTCCATCTTGTTCATATTGCGGCCCGTGGTGTGTTCATACTTCATTCGTTCTCCAGCACGATCATCCTTACGTTGTTTCCTAACAACTGCACGGTATCGGTATAGAGAAAGTGCCGTGAACCCACCTTTTCCGCCACCTGCCACGAGGATACCCTTTCCTTGTCGGCCTGTGGGAATTGCTCCTGCCATTCGTCCCATAGTTGCCAAGGCCGTTGAGGACGAGCCACTCTCACCACCACCTTCTTCTTCTCGTTGATACAAGTTAACTACTCTTCCGTTGTACATTCTCTCTCCCCCAGCGGCACGTGCATGTCGAACTGCAGCTCTTTCCATCCGGTCTGGTGCGAATCGTTGCTTGTAGTACCGAGCAAGTCCACGATGCCCAATGATACGTCCATCGGGCATAATTAACTCACCCAGAGGTGTGATATCAAATCCTTGACTTGCAATTTCTTCTTGATATCCTTCATACAGATCATCATCTTCCTCATCCTTCATGGATACATCATCCTGATCATCATCATCAGAAACATCCTCCCATTCTTCTTCCCCTTCTGCTTCTTCGCCCACTGCCATATTATCCTCCTCTCCATTACCACTCTTCTTTGTCTGATTATTAAGTTTACTAAAATCATAAAAGACATCAAACTCTTCCTGATCTACACCCCTTTCATACAATATCTTACAATGTTCCTTATCCTTCATATGCTTTAATACACCTTCCGAACTTTTAAAACTCCTTTGACAATATAAACATATATTACCCAAACGTATCTTTTCATTACAATATCCTAATAATCCTTCAAGGTCGATACAATATTCTAAATCGGGTAAGAAGAATGAATATTGTTGTTGCATATATTTTAAATTTGCTTCGGGTGATGTGGAAATGAAGTTATCGAATAATGATTGACAGGGATTGATCTCTGGTGGTTCTTCCTCTTCTTCTTCTTCCATGGATGCTACTTCAGAAGTATCATCTTGAATACTGCTATTCTCTTCTTGAGTATTATCAATATTACTTTCCTCACGCTTTGCAAATGCAGGTTTTCTCTTATGCTTACCAGCTTGCTGCTTTTGTTTCTTCTTCTTCTTTTTAGTATCATTCTTATCCTTACGGTGATCTAATCCACTACGTTCCTCTCTCCCCTCTCGTTCCTTTCGTAATGCCATGGCAGCTTCTAGTCGAGCATTAAAATCTGATTCATTCAACATTGGTAAGTTAGCCTCTCTTCTTTTGAGATTATATCGATGCCAATCTGATTTGTAATGTGATTGTAATTCAGTACGGGTAGTGAAGGTTTTACCGGGTGCTGTTGTTGATGTTAGTGTTGGTGTGAAGGATGTTGATCCTGGTCCAAGAGAGGTGGAGACTGGTGGTGATGGACTTGGTAGAGTTTGCATCTTTGATATGTTTTATATATTATGATTGTATCGTGGTGTGGTAGTATAATTTATTTGTTATTGTCTTAAAGATTGTTGCAATAAAGACTCGAAATATTTATCACAACGGTGATGGTAAGATCTATCAGTCAGAAGATGATATACTTTAAAATACATATTATAATATTTTGGTTGGTTGTCATTTTTATTTCTCTGCTCTCCCCCATTGCCGGTATCCTTTTATTCTCTCCTTCCTCCTGCATCCCCCACATCCTATCTCTCATACAAATCGATCAATTTATCTACTATGTTTATTCAGTTGCTACCTCTTGTACTTCTCTTGATAGCGGTGGTATCATCATGTAATGCTTTTATACCTAGCCATCGCATAGTTGGCAAATTTTACTCACATGATATGCACACGACATTATTTGCAAAGGAAGATGAAAGTGATGATGGATCAAATATAATAAATATTGCAGTAATCTCAGCGACAGATGATAGCAGTAGTAGTTATGATGGATTGCAATCTACAATTGAAAGTCATCCATTCTGTAAAATGACAGGAGTACAACTAAGTATGTCAGAGATAATCGCAGATATGTCATGGAAGAAAGACGAAATAGTATTGTTACAACAAGCTGAGATTGCTTGCTTTACAAGTAAATCTGCTGTTAAACAATATCTCCAGCTATTAGACGATCATTTAAAGGTTCCCAAAGATACATCAGATGAAGAGAGAAGAAAGTTGCCAAATAAATTAGATATTGTTGGTGATATACTTGGTACCACGCAACAAATTGCAACAATCATGGCTGCATGTCCCACAATGGATATTGCGAAAGAATGTTTGAACAGTGGAAGATGGCAAAATAATCATATATATTATCCAAAAGATACACAAGGTGTTGTTGATATGAAGACTGAGGAGCTTGGGGAGAATGATAAAGAGGAAGAAGAGGAAGCAGAGATTGATATTACCATTTGGGCAGACGCTATAGTTCAAGCAGCGGGAGATGTCTACGAACGCTCATTCTGGGGTGGAGGATGGTAGATAGCTTTGAATGTTATACAAATTTTATGATCTTATACAAATCAAACTTACTGCAAAGGAGAGCAACACATGATATGCCTCTTCTTCTCCTTCTCTGACCAATCGAGTCCCCATGATGGTTCTTCGCCTGTTAATTGTTCATGACTTAGACATGTTGTTGATTTATTTGTCCCTTTCCTTCCAATCATAACCCAATGATTACTTTTTCCGAAGACAGGAGCCCATTGCTCGCCCTCGTCTTCAAAGTTTGCATCATGACCACTAATTACTTCATGAGAGGGTCCGTGTGGACAATACGCCGCATATGGACACAATTGCATTGGAAGATTGTGCGATCCTTCAAATTGTTGACAAAACTTGGAAGCTTCACTATGAGAGCCACCACTCCACCCTCCTGTATCGGCATCAAACCAAGTTGGGTTGAAAGTTTTGATAATTGATGTCTCCGCTTCCTCTTTTTGTGTATCGACTTGAGTTGTGCTTGATATAGACCCAAGTTGGAGACCGCTGTCACTGACAGAACTTCCTGAATCGCCTTGGATTGTAGCAATAGCATTGTCATTAACATTAATAGCGTTGTTCTCACAGCAAAGAATGTGCTCCTTTAATTGTGGAGAAGATCCATCTACACCCCATTTTGGGGGATGATGATTTATTGATGCATATGTTTTGCAAGTAAGATCAGCAATATCACCAATCATCACCCACTGATTATCTCCGTTGCTTATTGGCGCCCATTGAACACCTTCATATGCGTCTTGTTGAAGATACAACGGTTTAGTCTCAACGTCAGGCCCATTTGGACAGTATGCCAATAGTGGACATAGATGCAGTGTGCCTTTCCCGTGAACACTAGGCATGGATTCACAGAATGATTTAGCATCATCATACGAACCGCCATTACTTCTAAACCACACCGGATGGTGTTTATCTTGTACTCGTGTCTCCAGTGATGTCAGTGAGATAGGTTCGTTATCATCCATTTCTGTATTTGTGCCACTATC